>Ga0207652_10000041_pt1 | contig 130687 bp, 116 predicted proteins | sample KBSC63BmetaG_FD_184334 | JGI IMG/M metagenome (GOLD analysis project Ga0207652, IMG submission 184334) | Corn rhizosphere microbial communities from Kellogg Biological Station, Michigan, USA - KBS C6-3B metaG (SPAdes) (version 2) | ecosystem: Host-associated > Plants > Roots > Rhizosphere ...
GCGCCGCCTTGCCCTACAATACCCGGCTGATTTGGCCATCGTCACGGCGGAAACCATGCTGCAAGCCATTCGCAACCTGTTCAAGAGCTGGATCGTCATCGCGATATTCGGTGTACTGGTGGTCGTCGCGTTCCTGTTCTTCGGCATCGAAGGTTATTTCAGCCAGAGCAATGCGACCTGGGTGGCCAAGGTCGACGGCCGCGAAATTTCGCAGCAGGATTTCACCGCCGCCTTGAACAACGCGCGCCAGCAGCAGTTGAACCAGCCCGGCAACACGATGGACCCGTCGGAGTTCGAAAAGCCCGCGTTCAAGGAGGATGTGCTGAAGCGGGTGATCAACCGGCAATTGCTGATCAACGCGAACGACGAGTACGGCATCAAGGTGCCCGATGCGGAAGTGCGCGACCAGATCGCGTCGTATCCGATCTTCCAGGTCAACGGCAAATTCGATTCGTCGAGCTACCTTGCCTGGCTCGCGCAGCAGGGCAAGACCGCGCAGCAGTTCCAGGACGAGATCCGTTCCGACCTGGCGACCCAGCAGGTGCCGCAGGCGATCGTCGCCACGGCGTTTGCCACCAAGGCCGAGGCTGACGCTTTCCTGCGCCTGCAACTGCAGACGCGCGATTTCAGCTACGTCGAATTGCCTGCGCCTGCGCCGACCGCGCAGGAACAGCAGGTCACCGACGCGCAGGTGGCCGATTACTACAAGCAGCACCAAGCGGATTTCATGACGCCGGAAGAAGTGTCGGTGGATTACATCGATCTCGACGCGGCCACCATGAAGGCGACGCCCGACCTGAGCGACAAGGCCTTGCAGGAACGTTACGACAAGGAGAAATCGCGCTTCGTCAGTCCGCCGCAATGGGACGTTTCGCACATCCTGATCAAGCTGCCGGCCAAGCCGACCGATGCCCAGAAGCAGGCGGCGCTGGCCAAAGCGCAGAAAGTCGAAGCCCTGGCCAAGGCGCCGGGTGCGGATTTCGCCAAACTCGCCGAGCAGTATTCCGATGACCTGGGTTCCAAGCGCCAGGGCGGCGACCTCGGCTGGTTGTCGAAGGGCGACGCCGGCCCCGAGTTCCAGGCGGCGCTGGACAAGATGAAGAAGGGCGATGTTTCCGACCCGGTGCTGACTTCGGACGGTTATCACATCATCGATGTGCGCGACATGCGCGAGGGCCACACCGAAACCTTCGCGCAGGTGCGCGACCAGCTGGTGCAGGAGGCGACCAAGGACGCGCGCCAGGACCACTATCGCGACATCGGCAACAAGCTCACCGACATGATCTACAACGATCCGACGTCATTGAAGCCGGCGGCGGAAAAACTGGGCTTGACCATCCAGACCACGCCGCTGTTCGGTCGCGACGGCGCCAAGACCGGACTGGCCGCCGATCCCAAGGTGGTGAAGGCCGCGTTCTCCGATCTGGTGCTGGTGCAGGGCAACACGTCCGATCCGATCGATCTCGGCAACGATCACATGGTAGTGATCCACATCGCCAAGCACGTGGCCGCGGCGGTAAAGCCGCTGGCGCAGGTGAGCGATACGATCAAGCAGGCCGTGGTCCAGCAGCGCGTCGACGCTTCCGCCAAGAAACTCGCCGATGCGGCCTTTGCCAAGCTGCAGGGTGGCGAAAAGCTGGATACCCTGGCACAGGCTGCCGGCCAGACCGTGCAGCAGAAAACCGATGTGATGCGCAATGCAGCCGATCTCGATCCGGAACTGCTGAAGGCCGTGTTCGAAATGGCGCATCCGGCCAAGGATGCCGAGACGCGCGCGTTGGTGCCGATGGACAAAGGCCGCTATGCGCTGGTGGTACTGGGTGCGGTCAAACCGGGCGATCCATCCAAGGTGCCTGCGGAAGCCCAGGGCTTCCTGCGCGAGCAGATGGCGCGCGCTTACGGCGCAGCCGATATCGAGGCGTTCCTCGACGTGCTGCGCAGCAAGGCCAAGATCGAAACAGCGCCGCAGCGGCTCTAACGGCGGTTGGGGTGGCGGGGCGGCCGGCGGCCGCCTCCGAACGCAAGCGCGTCCAGGTCGTTCGCGGCGATCATCGCGAACGCCTTGCCGCACGGGACTTCACAAACGGCTGATCGCGGAATCGCGCCCTGCGGACGCCGGCGAGTCGCGGTGCGATCGGAGTCGCCAAGTGGCGGTGCGGCGCCGCCGGTGGACGGCATCGCGCGACCGGGTACAAGGATTCCCGATCGCGCGACGGTTTCTGTCAGAGATACTTCACCACGATTTCACTGCGATCGTCCGCTTCGCCCAACGGCTGGATGGTGACCACGCGCGGCGGATCGTCGAAGCGCCCGAGTTGCGCGGTGGCAGGCGTCGTGGATCGGCTGGAAGGCGAAGTGACCACCGGCACGTTGGCGACGGTCGGCGTTGCGACGGCGCCCGCAAACGTGACTTGCCCACCTGTCATTGCAAAAGCAATCAAAAACGGCACGGGTGCCATTTGCCTCTCCCTCCTTGGGAATATCGACAACGGTTCCCTCCCACACGCGCCCTTTGTACAAGGCGCGACACATTGCAGTCTGGACGCCCGTCACACTCTCGGCAGCGCAAACTTTGTTCACATTCCGGTTTACGGAGCCCGGAAGCGATGCGGACCGCCGCCGGCGCCCGGTCAGGACCTTGCGATCGTGATCGGTGCCGCCCCGCGGATCGGCGCGGCCATCACCAGCCCATGTAGTGGCCGCCATTGATCGCGAGGTTCGCGCCGGTGATCCACGCGGCCTTGTCGTCGAGGAAGAACGCCACGGCGTAGGCGATCTCATCCGGTTCGCCCAACCGGCCAACCGGAATCTGCGCGACGATCTTGGCGCGCACGTCTTCGGGCACCGCCATCACCATGTCGGTGCCGATATAGCCGGGCGAAACGGTGTTGACGGTGATGCCGAACTTGGCGTTTTCCTGCGCCAGCGAAATGGTGAAGCCATGCATGCCCGCTTTCGACGCGGCGTAGTTGGCCTGACCGTACTGGCCCTTCTGGCCGTTGATCGAGCTGATCTGCACGATGCGTCCCCATTTGCGCGCACGCATGCCTTCGATCACGGGTCGGGTGACGTTGAAGCAGGCGTTCAAATTGGTGTTCACCACGTCGATCCACTGCTGGTAGGTCATCTTGTGGAACGTGGTGTCGCGGGTGATGCCGGCGTTGTTGACCAGGATGTCGATGGGGCCGGCCTGTTCCTCGATGGCGTGCACCATCTGCTCGCACGATTGCGGATCGGAAACGTCGCCCTTGACGGTGATGACGTCGATGCCCTCGCCAGCCAGCTTGGCGCGCCATGCGCTGGTTTTTTCCTCGTTGCGATAGTTCGTCGCGACTTTGTGACCCATCTTCGCCAATTGATGGACGATCGCGGTACCGATGCCGCCGGTACCCCCCGTTACCAGTGCCACGCGTGCACTCATGACGCCTCCTTCGGGTGATGGTGCCATCATCCTAGCGCTTGCCTGCGGCGTCGGCGAGCCGTCGGAGATCACGTTCAACCTGCTACGCTCCCGGGCTTGCGCAACCCAGCGTCCGCGGTGAATCCGGCGCTGCGTCAGGACGCGTCGACGTTGCGTGCGAGGACGCCGCGCAATGCGGCGGGTTCGAATCGTTCCGCTGCCATGCGCAGCATCGTGGTCGCGTCGGAAGCTTCCGGGACATCCTGGCCGAGGAAGCGCAGTGCACGTGCAAGCGTCGTGCGTGGATCGTGCAGGTCCACCGGCGGCGCGTCGCTGGATTTCGAGAGCTTGTGGCCTTCGCTGTCCACCGCCAGCGGCAGGTGCAGGTAGGCGGGTGTCGGCAAACCGAGCAGACGCTGCAGCAGGATCTGGCGCGGCGTGGAGTCGAGCAGGTCGCAGCCGCGCACGACTTCGCTGATGCGCTGGTACGCGTCGTCCACCACGCAGGCAAGCTGATAACTCCACAAGCCGTCGGCGCGCTTCAGCACGAAATCACCGACCGCCTCGCGCACGTTCTGCACCTGCGGACCCTGCAATCCGTCCTCGAAGGCGATGGTGCAATCGGGCACGCGCAATCGCCACGCAGGTTCACGGTCGCGGCGCGGCGGGCTGATGCAGCAGCCGTCGCGGTGGACGATGCCCGCGCTCTCCAGGTCGGCGCGGCTGCACCAGCACGCGAAGGCATGGCCCGCCGCACGCAAGGCTTGCAGGGCGTCCGCATAGGCGCCACCGCGCTGCGACTGGAACAACGGCGGTTCGTCCGCGACCAATCCGAGCCGTTCCAAAGCCGCGAGGATCGCCCGGGTGGAACCTGCGACCTCGCGCGGCGGATCGATGTCCTCGACCCGAAGCAGCCAGTGCCCATGTTGCTGGCGCGCGCGCAGCCAGCTCGCCAGCGCCGCGACCAGCGAGCCGAAGTGCAGTTCGCCGGTGGGCGAGGGCGCGAATCTTCCGCGGCAGGGCAAGCGGGCTCCTTTGACTGGCGGTGCGCCGCGGCTAGTATGCGGCAGGGTCCAACGACGGGGAAACCGATGAGCGCCATCACAGCAACACCATCGCGTCGCGAGTTGACGGTCCGCGGCGTCATCATCGGCATCGTCATCACCATCGTGTTCACCGCCGCGAACGTCTATTTCGGACTGAAGGCGGGCCTGACCTTTTCGACATCAATCCCGGCCGCCGTGATTTCGATGGCGATCCTGAAGGCGCTGCGCGACGCCACCATCCAGGAAAACAACATCGTGCAGACGGTGGCTTCGGCCGCGGGCACGCTGTCGTCGATCATCTTCGTGCTGCCGGGCCTGGTGATCGTCGGGTACTGGAGCGGATTTCCGTTCTGGATTTCGGCCGGCATCTGCGCGACCGGCGGCATCCTCGGCGTGATGTACACGATCCCGTTGCGGCGCGCGCTGGTCACCGATTCCGACTTGCCGTATCCCGAAGGCGTCGCCTGCGCCGAGGTGCTGAAGGTCGGCAGCGGCTCCGACGAGCAGATCGGCCGCATGGCCGAAGTGGAATCGGTGCCTGCCGCGAGCGGCGCGCGAAAGGTCGCGGCGCCTGCCCCCGCGGCGGCTGCGGAAGCGAGTGCCGCCGGCCTGAAGGCGGTGCTGTGGGGCGCAATCATTTCGGCAGTCTTCTACGTCATCGTGCAGACGCGGGTCTTCGCCGCCGCCGTCACCGATTATTTCCGCGTCGGCGGCGAGCGAGGCGGCGCCAGCGGCTTCGATTTCGGCCTTTCGTTCGCCCTGTTCGCGATCGGCCACCTGGTCGGCCTGTGGGTGGGCGTGGCGATGCTGGTGGGCGCAGCGATCGGCTGGGCGTGGGCGGTGCCGTACTTCACGCACCTGCATTGGGCCGCCGGTCCGGCCGCGGAAGTGGCACAGGCCGGCTGGAGCCACTACGTGCGTTTCATCGGCGCCGGTGCCATCGGCGTGGCCGCGATCTGGACGTTGGCGAAACTGGTGAAGCCGCTGGCCAGCGGACTCGCCGGCGCGTTCCGCGCGTCACGTGCGCGCAAGGCCGGAACCTTGAACCAATTGCCGCGCACCGAGCACGACATGCCGATCGGCATGGTCGGCCTGGTTTCGCTGATCTGCATGATCCCGATCGCCTACCTTTTGTGGCATTTCGCCGAGAACAACGGCCTCGGCGCCGCGACCTGGACGCTGGTGATCGGCGGCGTGGCATTCGTGATCCTGCTGAGTTTCCTGGTATCGGCGGTATGCGGCTACATGGCCGGCCTGATCGGATCGTCCAACAGTCCGCTGTCGGGCGTCGGGATTCTGGTGGTGGTGATCGCGGCATTGTTGCTGGTGGTCGGCGTGAAGCCGTTCCTGCCGCCAGGCGCGGACAAGGCGCTGGTCGGGTTCGCGCTGTTCATCACCGCGATCGTGTTCGCGGTGGCGTCGATCGCCAACAACAACCTGCAGGACCTGAAGACCGGCCAACTGGTGGATGCGACGCCGTCCATGCAGCAGTGGGCGCTGGTGATCGGGGTGCTGGCCGGGGCGGTGGTGATCCCGCCGGTGCTGGATCTCCTGCAAAGCACTTACGGTTTTCTGGGTGCGCCGGGCGCCGACCCTGCGCGCGCGCTGCCCGCGCCACAGGCGGGGCTGATTTCAGCGCTGGCCAATGGCGTGATCACCGGCGCGGTGCCGTGGGACATGATCGGTCTCGGTGCGGCGATCGGCGTCGGCGTCATCATCTTCGACGAACTGCTGGGGGTTGCGAAAAAAGGGCCGCGCCTGCCTCCGCTGGCGGTGGGGTTGGGCATCTATCTGCCGACTTCGACGACCCTGATGGTGGTCGTGGGTGCGCTGGTGGGCGCATGGTTCGATCGCCGCGCGGATCGGCATGCCGGGGCCGGCGCCGAACCGACCAAGCAGCTCGGCGTGCTGCTGGCTTCCGGCCTGATCGTGGGCGAAAGCCTGCTGGCGGTGGTTTTTGCCGGCATCGTGGGCCTCTCCGGCATCCAGCACCCAATCGCGCTGGTGGGCGACTCCTTCGGGACCGCGTCGATCATCATCGGCGGCGTGGCGTTCGCCGTCCTGGTGATCGCGATGTACCGCTGGATCATCCGGATGGGCCGGGCCTGACGATCGCCGCCGACGCTGCGAACGTTCGGACGATTTCGGGGTCGAACCGGAACGGCACGGAAGCCTGCGGCAGCTACTTGAATTCGCCTTGGCGCGACCCGATTGCATGGACGTCGGGCCGCCAGCATTTCGACCCAGGACCGCAACCGCGGAATCCGTTTGCCGGGCGAGGGAATCAGCCCTCTCGAAGAGCGGGCGGGAGTCAGGCGCGGCGGTCCCTGGTCGTCCAACGAGGTCCATTAAATCATGCGCAGAATCCTGCTTTTCGTCCTCACCAACATCGCGGTGCTGGCGCTGCTGGCGATCATCAGCCGGATCTTCGGCATCGATGCCTGGCTCGCGGCCAGCGGCTTTGGCGGCCTTGGTCCGCTGCTGGGCTTTGCCGCGGTCTTCGGATTCGGCGGCGCGCTCATTTCGCTCGCCATGTCCAAGCCGCTCGCCAAGTGGACCACCGGCGCGCACGTCATCGAGCGGCCGGAAACCGAACAGGAACGCTGGCTGGTCGCGACCGTGCAGCAACTGGCGCGGAAGGCCGGCGTCGGTATGCCCGAAGTCGCGGTCTACGACGCGCCCGAGATGAACGCATTCGCGACCGGCATGAGCCGCAACCATGCGCTGGTCGCGGTCAGCACGGGCCTGCTGCAGAACATGGACCGCGACCAGGTCAGCGCGGTGCTGGGGCACGAAATCACCCACGTCGCGAACGGCGACATGGTGACGATGACCCTGCTGCAGGGCGTGCTCAACACCTTCGTGATCTTCCTGGCGCGCGTGGTCGGCCGGATCATCGACAGCGCGATCAGCGGGTCCAACAACCGTGGCGGCGGGATGGCTTATTTCGCGATCGTGATCGTGCTGCAGATCGTGTTCGGCCTGATCGCGTCGCTGATCGTGATGGCGTTCTCGCGCTGGCGCGAGTTCCGCGCCGACGGCGGTGGCGCCCGGCTGGCCGGGCGCGAGCGCATGATTTCGGCGCTGCAGCGGCTCGGAATGCAGCACGGCGCGAACACGCTGCCGAAGGCCGTCCATGCGTTCGGGATTTCGGGCGAGCTGGCGCGCGGATTCCAGCGCCTGTGGATGAGCCATCCCCCGATCGAGGAACGCATCGCGCGCCTGCGCGGCATCGCGGCCGCCTGACGGGTACCTGGCGAGAGGCCGCGGGCGGTCGCATTCCGGCCGCCCGGAGCTTTATGCTTTCCGGTCCCGGTCCGCATTCAATAACGGAAGTTGACCATGAATACCTCCATCACCGAAACCCGTCCCTTCGAAGCCGAAGTCGCGCAAGTGCTGCGACTGGTCACCCACTCGCTGTATTCGCACAAGGAAATCTTCCTGCGCGAACTGGTTTCCAATGCCTCGGATGCCTGCGACAAGCTGCGCTTCGAAGCGATCGGCAATCCCGGGTTGTGGGGCGATGATGGCGAGTTGCACATCGACGTCGAGTACGACAAGGGCGCGAAAACAGTCATGGTGCGCGACAACGGCATCGGCATGAGCCGCGACGAGGTGGTCGCCAACCTCGGCTCGATCGCGAGTTCCGGCACGCGTCGGTTCCTCGAATCCTTGAGCGGCGAACAGCAGGCCGACGCGCGCCTGATCGGCCAGTTCGGCGTGGGTTTCTATTCCGCGTTCGTGGTGGCGGACAAGGTGACGGTGCTGACGCGCCGCGCGGATGCCGCGGCAGCGGACGGCGTGCGCTGGGAAAGCGATGGCAAGGGTGAATATTCGCTCGCCGCCGAGGAAATCGCCGCACGCGGCACGGCCGTGATCCTGCATCTCAAGGACGACGAGTCCGAATTCCTCGACCACTGGAAGTTGCGTGACCTGATCCGGAAATATTCCGACCACGTCGCGTTCCCGATCCGGATGAAGAAATACAAGGACGGCCAACCCACGGACGAGTGGGAAACCGTCAACGATGCCTCGGCACTGTGGGCGAAGAACAAGTCGGAAATTTCGGACGACGAATACAAGGCGTTCTACAAATCGCTGGGCCACGACTTCAACGATCCGCTGGCCTGGAGCCACAACCGGGTCGAAGGCAGCCAGCGTTTCACGACGTTGCTCTACATTCCCGCGCAGCCGCCGTTCGATCTCATGATGGGCGCGCGCGACGAACGCCGCGGCATCAAGCTGTACATCAAGCGCGTCTTCATCATGGACGCGGCCGAGGAATTGTTGCCGAATTACCTGCGTTTCGTGCGCGGCGTGGTGGATGCCGATGACCTGCCGCTCAATGTCAGCCGCGAGATCCTGCAGCACAACCGCCAGATCGAGCGGATCAAGGCGTCCTGCGTCAAGCGCGTGCTGGACCTGATCGAGAAGCTGGCGAAGGACGAACCCGCGAAATTCGAAACCTTCCGCAAGGCATTCGGGAACACGCTGAAGGAAGGCATCGTGGAGGATCCGTCGAACCGCGAGCGCATCGCGAAACTGCTGCGCTTTGCATCGACTAAGGGCGAGGGCGCCGAGCAGGGCGTGTCGCTCGATGACTACCTCGCGCGGATGCAGCCGGGCCAGGACGCGATCTGGTTCGTTACGGCCGACAGTTACAAGGCCGCCGCGGGCAGCCCGCAGCTCGAAGCCTTCAGGGCCAAGGGCATCGAGGTGCTGCTGATGTTCGACCGCGTCGACGAATGGATCATGGGCCAGTTCGGCGAGTACGAGGGCAAATCGTTCCGCAACGTCGCCAAGGGCGAGTTGCCGCTGGACGAAGCCGACAAGCAGAAGCAGGAAGCGGTGGCGAAGGAAGCCGAGCCGCTGGTGAAGAAGCTCAAGGACCTCCTGGGCGATCGCGTCGGCGATGTGCGCGTGTCCGCGCGGCTCACCGATTCGCCGTCGTGCCTGGCGCTGTCCGATTACGAATTGGCGCCGCACCTGGCGCGGCTGCTGCGGGAAGCGGGGCAGGAAGTGCCCGATTCCAAACCCACGCTGGAAATCAATCCCGCGCACGCGCTGGTGAAACGCGTGGAATCGGAAGCCGACGAGGCGAAAGCGAAGGACCTGGCGCTGCTGCTGCTGGAACAGGCCGAGATCACCGCTGGTGCGCAATTGCCCGATCCGGCGGCGTTCGTGCAGCGGATGAACCGCGCGCTGCTCGGCGCGTGATCGCCGTCAGGGGCGGAGTCCCAGTTTCGCTGACCGGCTGTTGATTTCATCCACGGCGGTTTTCAGGTCGCAGCCGTATTTCTGCCGGCACAGTTTGATGGCTTCGACCTTGTGGCCCATCCGCAGTTCGGCTTCGATTTCCGCGTCGCTGATATCGGTTCGCGGAGACGGCGGCCCGGTTTGCTTGCCGCGGTAAAACACCCGCGCCAGCAGATATCCCCCGGCGAAACAGATGACCGGCAACAGCCATGGCTGGGCGAAAATGTCCATCGCAGGTCTCCGCGGGAGCCGGCCGCCATTCTAGCCTTGGGTTAGGCAACCGTATGACCGGAAATGATCCAGTTCGAATCGATGCCTGGCTCTGGGCCGCTCGCTTCTTCAAGACTCGGGCGCTGGCCAAGCAGGCGATCGAACGCGGGCGGGTGACGATCGCTGGCGCCGCCTGCAAACCTTCGCACACCATGAAAATCGGCGAAGTATTGCGCGTCACGCGCGGCGACGAGACATTCGAGATCACCGTGGCAGGACTCGCGCACAAGCGCGGCTCGGCCGCGCTGGCGCAGACGCTTTACCGTGAATCCGGAGCTTCCATCGCGGCACGGGAAAGTGCACGCGAGCAACGCCGCGCCGAACGCGCCGGTTATCAGCCGCCGCCCAAAAGGCCCGACAAGCGCGCGCGGCGATTGATCCGCGCGTTGGGCGACTTCGACGCGTCTTGAAGTCGCGATCTGCCGGCGGGCCGGAGCAGGTCGCGCACGCTTCGTCCCGCGTGATCGGCCGCACGAAGGACCATACGAATACGCGACAAGTTCCGCCTGTCCCGGCCAGGCACACCTCGCGCTTGCGCCCACCGCGCGCCGGCCCGAAACTAGCGCCTGGGGCCACCGGGGAAGGCGATGGCGGTATTCGACATCTTCAAGCGTTTCAAGACGCCGACGACGGCTCCGGCCGAACGTCGCGAGGACGAACGCCTGCGCGCCTCGCTCGGCGCACGTGTGCTGGTGGTGGATGACTCCGCCACCATTCGCGCGGTGCTGGGCAAGATGCTGATGCAGGATGGCTACGAAGTGCTGAAGGCCGCGGACGGCGAAAGCGCGATCGTAATGGCGCAATCGCAGCTTCCCGACCTGATCTTCCTCGACATCGTGCTGCCCGGTCTGTCGGGATTCGCGGTGCTGCGATCGCTTCGGCGCGAAGGCGCTACCCGCACCACGCCCATCATCATGATGAGCGGCAACCAGCAGGCGACCGAACAGTTCTATGTGCAGCGCTTCGGCGCCGATGGTTTCGTCAAGAAGCCGTTCGGGCGCGCGGAAGTGTTCCACGCGATCCGTTCGCTGGTGCAGGCCGGACGCGTGTCCGCACGCGTCGAGGCGATGCCGGTGAATGCGATTCCGGAGGGCATCTCGCCGGAAGAATGGAATGCGATCCCGGATGTGGCGCTGCCGGACGCAGCGCATCTTGCCGCTCTGTCGGCGGCTGCCGTCGCACGCGATGTTTCCATGGATGCGAGCGTACCGGCCGGTTCGCACCCGCACGCGCCACCGGGAACACCGGGCACGCCGGCGCACGCCGGATCATCCACGGTCGCCGGCGCATGGACCGGTGCTGCAATCAGCATGGTGGCGCGGCCCACGCTCGGCAGCGGTGCGCAACCGGCCGTGATTTCGATGACATCGACGGTGGCGCAGGATCGTTCACCGATGCTGGATGATATGGAAGCGACGGGGCAGCCGTCGAACGAGGACAAGACCTGATCGCGAGTGCCGTCGCGGTGCCGCAACGCTGCGACCGGCCTTACGGGTCGGGCAATTCGCGCCGCAACCGGTAAAGGGCTTCGAGCGCTTCGCGCGGGCTGAGCGAATCAGGGTCGATTTCGCGGATTGCCTCAGCCAGCTTCGTCAAACGAGGGTCGGCCGGACGTGAGGCGAACAGGTCGGGTTGCGGCGATGCGGAATCGCCTGCGCGCGCCGGCTTCGTGGCCGCGCCTTGTTGGCCGCGTTCGAGTGCGATCAGCGTCTGTTTCGCGTCCGCGATCACGGCTTTGGGCAAACCGGCGAGCGCCGCCACCTGCAGGCCGAAGCTGCGGTTGGCGGGGCCTTCCTTCACCGCGTGCATGAAGACCAGTTGGTCGCCCTGTTTCGCGTCGTGGTATTCGACCGCGTCCAGATGCACGTTGGCGATGGTCTCGAACTGCGATGCGAGTTCGGTCAGCTCGAAATAGTGCGTGGCGAACAACGTGAACGCGCGATTGGCCGTGGCAAGATGCACCGCCGCGGCGCGGGCCAGCGCCAAGCCATCGTACGTGCTGGTGCCGCGCCCGACTTCGTCCATCAATACCAGCGATCGCGCGCTCGCGTTGTGCAGGATGTTGGCCGTCTCACTCATCTCGACCATGAAGGTCGATTGTCCGCGCGCGAGGTCGTCGCCCGCGCCGATGCGTGTGAAGATGCGGTCGATCGGGCCGATCGTCGCGCGCGCCGCAGGCACGTAACTGCCGATGTGCGCCAGCAGCACGATCAGCGCGTTCTGGCGCATGTACGTCGATTTGCCGCCCATGTTGGGACCGGTGATCACCAGCATCCGGCGTGCGTCGTCGAGCGCGAGGTCGTTCGGCTCGAAGGGCTCGGTGCGCACGGCTTCCACCACCGGGTGGCGGCCGCGCTCGATCGCGATGCAGGCGTCGTCGAGCAGTTGCGGGCGCGACCAGTTGAGCGCATCCGCGCGTTCGGCCAGCGCGGCCAGCACGTCGAGCTCGGCCAAGGCCTGCGCCGCCTGCTTCAGTGGCCCGAGCTTTTCGATCAGCGCATCCAGGACGCCGTCGTACAGCGCGCGCTCGCGCATCAGCGAGCGTTCCTTGGCCGACAGCACCTTGTCCTCGAAGGCCTTCAATTCCTCGGTGATGTAGCGCTCGGCGTTCTTGGTGGTCTGGCGGCGGGTGTAGTGCGCGGGCGCCTTGTCGGCCTGCGCCTTGCCGAACTCGATGTAGTAACCGTGCACGCGGTTGTAGCCGACCTTGAGCGTCGCGATGCCGGTGGCGGCGCGCTCGCGCGCTTCGAGTTCGACGAGATATTGATCGGCGTGCGTGGAAAGCTGGCGCAATTCGTCGAGTTCCGCGTCGTAGCCGTCCGCGATCGCACCACCTTCGCGCAGCAGTGCGGGCGGGCGTTCCACGATGGCCGCTTGCAACTGGCGAACCGTGTCCTGATGTTCGCCGAGGCGTTCCAGCAGTTCATGCAGCAGCGGCGAATCGAGTTTCGCCAGCGTGGTGTGCAAATCCGGCGCCGCGGCAAGGCCGTCGCGCAGGGTTGCAAGATCGCGTGGACGGGCCGAACGCAGCGCCACTCTGCTGAGGATGCGTTCGAGATCGCCGATCGCGCGCAGCTTTTCGCGGAGCGTGTCCAGCACGCCGGATTCGATCAGTGCTGCGAGTGACTGATGGCGCCGCCGCAATATCGCCTGGTCGCGCAGCGGCCGGTGTAACCAGCGCCTGAGCGCCCGTGCCCCCATCGGGGTGATGGTGGAGTCCAGCACGCCGAGCAAGGTGTAGCGCGTGTCGCCGCTCGGATGCGTGTCGAGTTCGAGATTGCGGCGGGTTGCTGCGTCCATCGCCACGGTTTCGTCGGCCGATTCGATGGCAAGCCCGGTCAGGTGCGGCAATGCGGCTTTCTGGGTTTCCTGCAGATAGCCGAGCAGGCAGCCGGCCGCGGCCACCGCCAGTGACATGCCGTCGGCCCCGAATCCGGAAAGATCGCGCGTGCCGAAGAATCGCGTCAGCTCGCGTCGCGCACTGGTTTCATCGAAGTGCCATGGCGGTCGCTTGCGCAGGCCGTTCAAAGTCGCGACAGACTGCGGCCACGTCACGTCTTCGCACACCAGGGTTTCGGCAGGCGCGAGCCGCGCGAGTTCCGCGGCCAGCGCGTCGGCGTCGGTGACTTCGCACAGCAAAAAACGTCCGCCAGCCAGATCGACCCACGCCAGTCCGAAGCCCGATGCGCCCGCCGCGATCGCCAGCAACAGATTGTCGCGGCGTTCCGGCAGCAACGCCTCGTCGGTGAGCGTGCCGGGCGTCACCACCCGCACCACCTTGCGCTCCATCGGACCCTTGCCGTTCGGATCGCCGATCTGTTCGCAGATCGCGACCGATTCGCCCGCGCGCACCAGCTTGGCGAGGTACGACTCCATTGCGTGGTAGGGCACGCCCGCCATCGGAATCGGCGCGCCGGCCGATTCGCCGCGCTGGGTCAACGTGATGTCCAGCAGCCGCGCGGCCTTGCGTGCGTCGTCGTAGAACAGTTCGTAGAAATCGCCCATCCGGAAGAACAGCAGCGTGTCCGGGTACCCGGCCTTGGCGGCGAAGTACTGGCGCATCAGCGGCGTATGGCGGGTGAGGTCGGCTTGGTCCATCTCGGCGCAGCGGGTTCGGGCAAGCGCGCAGTGTCGCATGCGCCGGCTCCGCGCCCAAGCTGCTCCGGCTGTCACGAGATTGTCATGTTGCGACGCTGCAATAATCCCGTCACGGGACTGCCAAGAACCCCCGCATGCACAAGCGCGTACTGATCGTCGAAGACGAAGCTTCCATTCGCGACATGGTGGCGTTCGCCCTGCGCAAGGCAGACATGGAAGTGATCCACGCCGCGGACGCGCGCGCGGCGCTGGTGGCGATCAGCGACACGCCACCCGACCTGATCCTGCTGGACTGGATGCTGCCCGGCATGACCGGTCTGGAACTCGCGCGGCGCCTGCGTGGCGAGGAACGCACCGCCGAGGTGCCGATCATCATGCTGACCGCACGCGGCGAGGAGATGGATCGCGTCAGCGGTCTCGAAGCCGGCGTGGACGACTACGTGGTGAAGCCGTTCTCGACACGCGAGTTGATCGCGCGGATCAAGGCGGTGCTGCGCCGCGCGCAGGCCGACGGCGGCACGGGATCGATCGAGATCGGCGGGCTACGCATCGACGGCCCCGCGCACCGCGTGTACGCGGGCGACGCGCAGGTCGAAATCGGCCCCACCGAATACCGGCTGCTGCATTTCTTCATGAGTCATCCCGAGCGCGCCTATTCGCGCGCGCAACTGCTGGACCAGGTCTGGGGCGGCAGTGTGTACGTCGAGGAACGCACGGTCGACGTGCACATTCGTCGCCTGCGCAAGACACTGGACCCGTTCGGGCTGGACGGTCTGATCCAGACGGTGCGTGGCACGGGCTATCGCTTCTCGGCCTCGCCATGAGCACCGATCGCGTGCGTGCGAGGCGCCTGGCGACCCAATTGCGCGACCTCCGCACCGTGGCCTGCGCACTGTCCGACGCGCTGGTGTTGCTGGACCCCGACGATCGCGTGTGCTGGTGCAACCCCGCGGCGCAGCGCCTGCTCGGGATCGCCTGGCCGCGCGACCGTGGCGCCTCCATGGCGGCCCATTTTGGCGAGGGCGAGGCCGGCGCATGGCTGCGGAAGGGGCAGGGTGATGGCGACGATGTCGCATCGCCCGTCGATACAGCGATGCGCTTGCAGCTTTCGCTGATTCCCTATGGCAATCACCGTCGCCTGCTGATCGCGCGCGACATCAGCCGGGTCACGAAGTTGGAACAGGTGCGCCGCGATTTCGTCGCCAACGTGTCGCACGAGTTGCGCACGCCGCTGACGGTGATCCACGGTTATCTGGAACTGCTCGATCCGGAAGACGTGCCGGCGCTGGCGCCGGTGCTCAGCGAAATGCGCACGCAGTCGCAGCGGATGCGGCAGATCGTCGAGGACCTGCTCGAACTGTCGCGCCTGGAGATGCAGCAGCACGTGCCCGAAGAGCGCGTCGAAATGGCGCCGCTGCTGGAGTCGTTGCAACGAGAGGCGGAAGCCTTGAGTCATGGCAAGCACCGTGTCACGGTCGAAGACCAGGGCCGTATCGATCTGCTGGGTTCGCCCAAGGATCTGCACAGCGCGTTTTCCAACCTGGTCAGCAATGCGGTGCGCTATACGCCCGAAGGCGGCAGCATCACGATCCGCTGGCGGCGCACCGCGACTGGCGCCGAGTATTCGGTCATCGACACCGGCTACGGCATCCCCGCCGAGCACCTGGCGCGATTGACCGAACGGTTCTACCGCGTCTCGTCCAGCCGCTCGCGCGCGACCGGTGGCACGGGGCTCGGGCTTTCCATCGTCAAGCACGTGCTGAACCTGCACGACGCACAATTGCGGATCGAAAGCGAAGCAGGCAAGGGCTCCACGTTCACGTGTGTCTTCGGCCGTGCGAGGTTGCTCGAATCCGATGCGTAGTTCACTGCGCAATATCCGTGCAACGCGTCCACGGCAACGCGAGCATGGGGCGAGGGTCGATGCGGTTGACGGGGTTCGACCCGTGGACGGGTCTGCGTGATCGCCGCGTCGCTACGCAAATGGGCGAAGGGCCTCAAGCGACAGACGTTGGTGGTTTACTACGCGGCCCGTGACCCGCGAACGCCATGGCACGTCCGGGCGCTGGCATTTGCGGTGGCAGCCTACGCACTCAGTCCGATCGACCTGATCCCCGACTTCATCCCCTTGCTTGGTTATCTGGATGATCTCGTTGTCGTGCCCTTGGGCCTGATGCTCGTGTTGCGGCTGACCCCGCGAGAGGTCCTGGCCGCCTCCCGGCTCAAGGCGGAGCAAGCGGCTGGTCGGCCGGCGAGTCGCGGCATGGCCGCCGCAATCATCGGCATCTGGATCCTCGCCGCGGTGGTGCTCGGCCTGTGGGTATGGCGGATGTTCCGCACCTGATGATTCAAACCCAAGGCACTCTGGCTTGGCTGGCGGCCACAATGAAAAACGGCGGGCCTTCCCTTGCCCGCCGCCACCGCTGACCCGCCGGGTCTCTGACATCCTGTCAGAACTTTACTTCGCCCCACGCGCCGATTTCGCGGGTGTGGATGTCGATGGTGGTGTCGTTGTGTAGGCGTTCGTCCTTGTATGCGAGCGCAACCTTCATGCCCTTCGTGATCGGGAACGCGACGCCCGCGTTCCAGTAGCTGTCCTTGAGCGAAGGGTCGAGTTCCTTGCTGGGCTTGACGTGGTCGTAGCGCGCGAACACCGACGCGCGTGCGAAGTCGTAGCTGCCCCACAGCGACCAACCCGACGCCGTGTCGGTGGCCGGCGTGGCGACGTTCTTCCAGTTGTCGGCCTTGAACCACTCCGCGCCGAGACGCAGGCCATCGCGATTCCATGCGGCCATCGCGTCATAGCGGCGCGCGCTGTGCAGCGTCGGCGCGGTTTGCGTGTCCTTGCCCAGGTCGCCGTCGTAGGCGCCGACGGCAAACATCAGGCCGTTGACCGGCTGCAGGCCGACCCGGCCTTCGAAATCGACGTGGTCCGAGCGCGACGGATTCTTGTAGCCGCCGCCGTTGATGGCCGATATCTGGTAGTTGAACAGGCCGTTGTCGCCGAACAGGTGCAGCCCCCAGTCCGCGGAGTTGCCTAGTTTCATCTTGTCGACCACGGTGTTCTCGACGAAGCGGTAGCCGTACCAGTCCTCCACGAACGGAATCCACGCCATGTTGGCCGAACCGACCCGCAGCGTCGCGAGCTCGTCGAACGCGCCCTGCAGGTACGCCTTCTTCACGAACAACTGGGTTTCGCCGTCGTTGCTGACGTAATTGAAATCGGTGGTCAGGTTGGCAGACCAGGTGTCGTCGAACTTGTGGTCGACCGAAAGGTAGAAGCGTTTGACATCGAGGCCGGTGCCCGACGCGTCGGTTTTCCTGCCGTTGCTGGTCTGGTCGATGTTGGTGAAGTCGGCGAACATCGTGCCGCCGACCTTGGTGTTTTCGGCCCATGCGGCGAGCGGACTCGATGTGGCCGACGTCTGGGCGGCGTCTTGGGCCTGCGCCTGCTGCTTCTGCTCGAGTTCGGTGACTTTGGTCTGCAATGTCGCCAGCTGCGCGCGCAGCTGCGCCAGATCGGTGGAATTGTCGCCGGCCGTTTGCGCCCGCGCGCCGAGGCTGGCGAGGGTCAGTCCGGCGGCGATCGTCGCCACGAGCATCTTGATACGCACACGTTTCTCCTTGGTGGGGTGGAAGCAACATGGCGAAAGATGCGCGACGCCGGTTACGTCGAGTTGGCATTTGCGTGACGGTTCGGTGACACGGGGCGCGTCGGCCGCTGTCATCTGTCTGAAACATTTCTCTCATCGAACGGCAACACGCGGCCGCTGGAATGTGCGTCATCGACCATGACGCACCAGGAGATCCGCGTGACCACCATGCATCGCAACAAGCTTCGCCTGCTGGCACTTGCCACCTCGCTCGCGCTCGGCATCGGCGCGGCGCACGCCACCGACATCACCGGCGCCGGTTCCAGCTTCGTCTATCCGGTGATCTCGAAATGGTCGGCGGCTTATGCCGAGAAGACCGGCAATCGTGTTAATTACCAGTCGATCGGTTCCGGCGGCGGCATCGCGCAGATCAAGGCGGGCACGGTGGACTTCGGCGCCAGCGACATGCCGCTCGACGAGGCCACGCTCGCCAAGTTTGGCCTCGGGCAGTTCCCCGACGTGATCGGCGGCATCGTGCCGGCCTACAACATCGCGGCCATCGCGCCCGGCAAGCTGGTGCTGGATGGCCAGGTACTCGCGCAGATCTTCCTCGGCCAGATCACCAACTGGTCCGACCCCGCGATCGCCGCATTGAATCCGGACATCGCGCTGCCCAGCGCGAAGATCACGGTGGTGCATCGCTCGGATGGTTCCGGTACCACGTTCAATTTCTCCAACTACCTGTCCAAGGTCAGCCCGGAGTGGAAGTCCAGGGTGGGCGAGGGCACCGCCGTGAACTGGCCGACCGGCATCGGCGGCAAGGGCAACGAGGGCGTATCGGCCTACGTCAAGCAGATTCCGAATTCGATCGGCTACGTGGAATACGCCTACGCCGTGCAGAACAAGCTGGGCTACGCGCGCATGAAGAACGCCGCCGGCAAGGTGGTCAGCCCCGAGTCCGCGAGTTTCCAGGCTGCCGCGGCGACCGCCGACTGGTCGCATGCCAAGAACTTCAACCTGATCATGACCAACGCACCGGGCGCCGACGCGTGGCCGATCACGGCCACATCATGGGTGATCATGGTCAAGCAGCCGAAGAACACCGCGAACTCGAAGGTGGCGCTGGACTTCTTCCGCTATGCCTACGGCGACGGCAAATCCGCGGCAGCGGCGCTGGATTACGTGCCGCTGCCGGCCAGTCTGGTGAGCCAGATCGAAGGCTACTGGAAGTCGGAATTCAAGCATTAGGCAGCGATGAAGCTCTTTCCCCGGAAGAGCCCGCGATTTGTAGGGCGGGAGTAGGGAAGCGAATCCCGCCGATGGTCATCGAGGCGGTTGGCACCCCCGCCCTACAAAAGCGGACATCGAGCCACCTCCTCCTGAGCGAGAAGGGAAAGCCCTTAGTGAATATCCGATGACATCGATTTCCGCCACCATCGAGAGCAGCAACGCCGAACGCCGCAGCCGCGCCGACGCGCGCCACGACGCGTGGTTCCGCCGGCTGCTGAAGGCTTGCGCGTTGCTGGTTCTGGCTGCGCTGCTCGGCGCCGCGCTGTCCACGCTATGGGGTGGACGCGAGGTGCTGTTCGGACAGGGCCTGCATTTCCTGACCAGCACCGAGTGGAATCCGGTCACCGATGATTACGGTGCGTGGGCGCCCATCTTTGGCACGCTGGTGACGTCGGCGATCGCGCTCGTCCTCGCGGTACCGTTGAGTTTCGGCATCGCGCTGTTCCTCACCGAGATCGCGCCGGCCTGGTTGCGCGGTCCGGTCGCCACCGCCATCGAACTGCTGGCCAGCATTCCGTCGATCATCTATGGCATGTGGGGGCTGTTCGTGTTCGTGCCGTTCATGGCGCGGATCGAGCCCGCGCTGTCCGACACGCTCGGTCGCGTTCCGCTGGTCGGAAAGCTGTTCCAGGGGCCGCCGATCGGACTGGGACTTTTGACCGCCGGCATCGTGCTGGCGGTGATGATCCTGCCCTTCATCTGCTCGGTAATGCGCGAGGTGTTCCAGACCGTGCCGAACCGGCTCAAGGAGTCGTCCTACGCGCTCGGTTCGACGACATGGGAAGTGGTGTGGGACATCGTGCTGCCCTACACCCGTTCGGCGGTGATCGGCGGCATCTTCCTGGGGCTGGGGCGCGCGCTGGGCGAGACGATGGCGGTGACCTTCGTGCTCGGCAATGCGTACAACATCACCTCTTCGCTGCTGATGCCCGGCACTTCGATTTCCTCTTCGATCGCCAACGAATTCAACGAGGCGGTCGGTACGCATCGCTCGGCGCTGATCGCGCTGGGTTTCCTGCTGTTCGTCGTCACGTTCGTGGTGCTGCTGATCTCGCGCTTGATGCTGCGCCAGCTTGCACGGCGGGAGGGCGCGTGATGGGTGTCGACATCTACATGCGCCGGCGTGCGGTCAACGTGGTGGCCATGCTGCTGAGTGGCCTTGCCGCTGCATTGGGCCTCATGTTCCTGGTCTGGATCCTGTGGATCACGGTGAAGAATGGCCTCGGCGCGCTGGACTTCAAGCTGTTCACGAAGATCACCGCCTATGCCGACCAGGGCGGTCTCGCCAACGCGATCGTGGGCAGTCTGGTCATGGACCTGATCGCGCTTGCGATCTGCGCGCCGATCGGTGTGCTGGCCGGCACCTTTCTTGCCGAATATGCGAACCGTTCGAAGCTCGGCGCCACCATCCGCTTCCTCAATGACATCCTGCTGTCGGCGCCGTCGATCGTGCTGGGCTTGTTCGTGTACGTGATCGTGGTGCTGCCGATGTCGAACCTCACCGACGGCGCGGTGTCGTTCTCCGGCCTTGCCGGCGCCATCGCGCTGGCGCTAATCGGTCTGCCGGTGATCGTGCGCACCACCGACGAGATGCTGCAACTGGTGCCGGGCACGCTGCGCGAAGCGGCCTTGTCGCTGGGTATCCCCCAATGGAAATTGACGACGCAGGTGCTAATGCGCGCGGCGGTTTCGGGCATCGTCACCGGCGTGCTGCTGGCGCTGGCGCGCCTCGCCGGTGAAACCGCGCCGCTCCTTTTTACCGCCTTCGGCAACAACTTCATGGTCGCCGATCCGCTGGACAAGATGGCGAGCATTCCCGTGGCCATTTACCAATACACCAACGATCCCAATCCGGCGCTGCACGCGATCGCCTGGGCCGGCGCGCTGCTGATCACGCTGTTCGTGCTCCTGCTCAGCCTGTCCGCTCGCTGGTACCTGCACCGTCACAAGATCACCCATGACTGAAAACATCACCATGCTCAACGCTCCTCGCACCTTTGCCGCGGCGGCATCTGCGGTCGCGATGGTGCCACCCCCCAAGCTGGCGGTGCGCAACCTCGATTTCCTGTACGGCGACTCGCGGGCGCTGAAGAACATCAGCATGGACCTGCCCGCAAGGCGGGTCAGCGCGATCATCGGTCCGTCGGGTTGCGGCAAGTCCACCTTGCTGCGCGTGTTCAACCGCATCTACGCGATCTACCCGAATCAGCGCGCGATCGGCGAGGTGCTGCTGGACGGCGAGAACATCCTCGATACCGGATATCCCGTCCACAAGCTCCGCAGCAAGATCGGCATGGTGTTCCAGAAACCGGTGCCGTTCCCGATGACGATTTTCGAGAACATCGCCTGGGGCATCCGCCACCACGAGAAACTTTCGAAGCCGGAAATGGAGGGTCGCGTGGAGCAGGCACTGCGCCGCGCGGCTTTGTGGGACGAGGTGAAGGACAAGCTGAAGTGCAGCGCGCTGGGCCTTTCGGGCGGCCAGCAGCAGCGGTTGTGCATCGCGCGCAGCATCGCGCTGAAACCCGAAGTGCTGCTGCTGGACGAACCCACCTCGGCACTCGACCCGATCGCCACCGGCCGCATCGAGCAGTTGATCGAAGAGTTGAAGCGCGACTACACGATCGTGATCGTCACCCACAACATGCAGCAGGCCGCGCGCGTTTCCGACCGCACGGCCTTCATGTACCTCGGCGAACTGGTGGAATTCGACGAGACGGAAATCATCTTCACCAAGCCCGCCAGGCGGCAGACCGAAGACTACATTTCCGGAAGGTTTGGATGATGTCCGTTTCCCTCCGGGAGAGGGGTGGGGTGAGGGTTCGGTGCCAGGGCACGTTCCACTCCCGCCGAACCCTCATCCGGCCCTTCGGGCCACCTTCTCCCGGCGGTAGAAGGAAACAACGCGAGCCACACCATGAACATGACAACGCAGCCCCACGACCATCTCGTGAAAAGCTACGACGAAGAAATGTCCCGCCTGACCGGCGAGATCGCCGCAATGGGCGAGCTGGCGGCCAAACAACTGGAAGCGGCGATGGACGCGCTGGGCAAGCGCGACAGCAAGGCGGCCCAGCGCGTTGCGGACAACGACGACGCGATCGATGACCAGGAACGCCGCACCAGTGGCGATGTCTTGCGGTTGCTGGCGCTACGCCAGCCGATGGCGCGCGATCTCCGCGAAGTCCTCGCCGCGTTGCGCATCGCTTCCGACATCGAGCGGATCGGCGACTACGCCACCAACGTCGCCCGTCGATCGATGACGTTGAACCTCTCTGCGCCCGTACCGCTGGTGGGCAGCCTCGCGCCCATGGCGAGGATGGCCTGCAGGCTCGTCCGCGACGCGATGCGCGCCTACGCCGCGCAAGACGCCGAGCTGGCGTACGCCGTGTGGGAGCGCGATGCCGACCTCGATGCCCTCTACACCACGTTGTTCCGCGAACTGCTTACATACATGATGGAAGACCAGCGCAGCATAACGGCCTGCACGCACCTGCTGTTCATTGCCAAGAACATCGAACGCATCGGTGACCACGCGACCAACATCGCCGAGAACATCTGGTTCGTGGTACGCGGCGAGACGCTCAACGCGCCGCGCGCCCGGCGCGACCTGACTTACGATCCTTGATCGGCAGGCGCCTGTCACCGCGCGGTGATCCCGAGGGAGGCGCGGTGCGGTCGTGTCCGGTTTCCGTGTTGGCGATGGCCTGACCCATGACCGGTGGATTCGTGCTTGGCGCACGCCCTGGGTTGCGGTAGAACGGTGCTTTCCGATTGCGGAGTCATCGTGGAAACCGTACCCGACGATGCAACGTTGCGCCGCAGTGCCGAGCAGGTTGCCGAAACCTTGCGCGCCAAGCGCGAAATGCTGGCGACCGCCGAGTCCTGCACCGGCGGCTGGATCGCCAAGGCCTGCACCGATCTCGCCGGCAGCTCCGAGTGGTTCGAATCGGCGGCGGTGACCTACAGCAACCGCGCCAAGCAGGCACTGCTGGGTGTCACCTCGGCCACGCTTGAACGCCATGGCGCGGTCAGCCGTGAATGCGCGCTGGAAATGGTGGCGGGTGTGCTGGCGCGCTTCGAAGCGAGCGTGGCGGTGGCGGTCACCGGGATCGCGGGACCCGGCGGCGGCACGCCGGAGAAACCGGTCGGCACAGTCTGGATCGCATGGCAGCGGCGCGGCCATGAGGCGCTGGTTGAACGCCGCCGGTTCGATGGTGACCGCGATGCCGTGCGCCGCCAGACGGTTGCCGTCGCCCTGGAAGGCGTTCGCAGGATTCTGCGTGTGTAGCCGCCATAGGAAATTCCTTACGGAGTGAGGCGGCCTGCGCCGCTGTTCGCAAGCGGGTGGTGTGGAATAATGGCAACGTCATCGCGATGGCGTGGTCTCAACCCATGAGAACCACTCCCGCGACACTTCACTCAGCACGATCAATCGAGGGTTGCACGATGGACGACAACAAGCGCCGCGCACTGGCTTCCGCACTGGGCCAGATCGAGAAACAGTTCGGCAAGGGCGCAGTGATGCGCATGGGCGATCGCACCGCCGAAGCCATCGACACGGTTTCCACGGGCTCGCTGGGCCTCGACGTCGCATTGGGCGTCGGCGGCCTGCCGCGCGGGCGCGTGGTGGAAATCTACGGTCCGGAATCCTCGGGCAAGACCACGCTTACCCTGCAGGTCATCGCAAGTTGCCAGAAGAACGGCGGCACCGCGGCATTCGTCGACGCCGAGCACGCGCTGGATCCGAGCTACGCGGCCAAGCTCGGCGTCAACGTGGACGACCTGCTGGTTTCGCAGCCCGACACCGGCGAACAGGCGTTGGAAATCGCCGACATGCTGGTGCGTTCCAACGCGGTCGACGTGGTGGTGGTCGACTCGGTCGCGGCGCTGACACCGAAGGCCGAGATCGAAGGCGAGATGGGCGATTCGCACGTCGGCCTGCACGCGCGGCTGATGAGCCAGGCGCTGCGCAAGCTGACCGGCAACATCAAGCGTTCCAACACGCTGGTGATCTTCATCAACCAGATCCGCATGAAGATCGGCGTGATGTTCGGCAACCCGGAAACCACCACCGGCGGCAACGCGTTGAAGTTCTACGCGTCGGTGCGCCTGGACATCCGCCGCATCGGCGCGGTCAAGAAGGGCGAGGAAGTGATCGGCTCGCAGACCCGCGTGAAGGTGGTGAAGAACAAGGTCGCGCCGCCGTTCCGGCAGACCGAGTTCGAGATCCTGTACGGCGAGGGCACCTCCTACGAGGGCGAATTGATCGAACTGGGCGTCACCAACAACCTGGTCGAGAAATCCGGCGCCTGGTACAGCTACGGCGGCGAGCGGATCGGGCAGGGCAAGGAAAACGCGCGCCAGTGGTTCAAGGACAACCCGGCTGCCGCCAAGGAACTCGACGCTGCGCTGCGCGCCAAGCTGCTGGTGGGCGCGGGCGGCAGCGGCGTCGCTGCGACCGAAGATGCCGAGGAAGTCGAAGCGTAACGTTTTTGCAGGAGCGCCTGCTGGCGACCCAATCGCGCGCAGGCGCGCTCCTACAATGCGGGCATGAGGCAGCGTGGCGACTCCAAATCCGCGGGCGGCAAGGCAGATCGCAGCGCCTACGATCGTGCGCTCGGCATGCTTGCCCGCCGCGAATACTCGCAGCGCGAATTGCGTGCGCGGCTGGGGCATGCGGGTTGTGACGAGGACGAATCCGAAACCGCGATCAAAAAGCTGCGCGAACAGAACTATCAGGACGACGCACGTTTCGCCGAAATGATCGTGCGCGCGCGGGTGGGGCAGGGCTACGGGCCGGCCCGCATCCAGGCCGAATTGCGTTCGCACGGCTTGGCCGATGCCGCGATCCGCGTGCTGCTCGATGGTGCGGAAGCCGATTGGGAATCTTTGGCCTTGGCGCAACTCCGCAAGAAATACGGGACCAAGCCTGCTGCCGACCACGCCGAACGCGGCAAACGCGCGGCCTTCCTCTTGCGTCGCGGTTTCAGTGCCGCCACAGTTAGAATCGTCACCCATTCCGAGGTTGGCGATCCCGGCGAGTAAAGTTCCGTCACGGTCTTGGCGGACCGGCCGGTTGCGCCGCCTCGACTGGTCATCACCTGAGCTTCCCGACGCAACCGCATGAAAACTGCAGAAATTCGCGCACGATTCCTCGAGTTTTTCAAGGATCGCGCCCACACCATCGTGCCCTCCGCGCCGCTGGTTCCGGCCAACGATCCGACCTTGCTTTTCACCAACTCGGGGATGGTGCAATTCAAGAACGTATTCCTCGGCAGCGAGAAACTGCCGTACGTGCGCGCAGCCGACGTGCAGCGCTGCCTGCGTGCCGGCGGCAAGCACAACGACCTCGATTCGGTCGGCTACACCGCGCGCCACCACACCTTCTTCGAAATGCTGGGCAACTGGTCGTTCGGCGATTACTTCAAGAAGGAAGCGATCGAGTGGGCGTGGGAATTGTTGACGCGCACGTTCGGACTGCCGCCCGAAAAATTGTGGGTGACCGTTTATCACACCGACGACGAGGCTTACGGGATCTGGAAGGATGTCGTTGGCGTTCCGCCCGAACGTATCGTCCGAATCGGCGACAACAAGGGCGCGCCGTTCGCATCGGACAATTTCTGGCAGATGGCCGACACCGGTCCTTGCGGCCCGTGCAGCGAAATTTTCTACGACCACGGCGCCGATGTCGCCGGCGGGCCACCCGGCTCGCCCGACGAGGACGGTGATCGCTATATCGAAATCTGGAACCTGGTGTTCATGCAGTTCGACCGCGCCGAAGACGGCGCGCTGTCGCCGTTGCCCGCGCCGTGCGTGGACACCGGCATGGGGCTGGAACGCCTGGCTGCCGTGCTGCAGGGCGTGCACTCCAATTACGAGATCGACCTGTTCCAGCGCCTGATCGCCGCCGCGCAAAAACTCACGGGTTGCAGCGACCATGAAAACAAATCGCTGCGCGTGATCGCCGACCACATCCGCGCCTGCGCATTCCTGATCGTGGACGGCGTATTACCGTCGAACGAGGGCCGCGGCTACGTGCTGCGCCGGATCATTCGGCGCGCGTTGCGCCATGGTTGGATGCTTGGCGTGCGCGGTGAATTTTTCTGGAAGATGGTCGCGCCGCTGGTCGCCGAGATGGGCGAAGCCTACCCGGAACTCGCAGCGAAGCAGGCATTCGTCGAGGAAGCCCTGCGCGCCGAGGAGCACCGTTTCGGCGAGACGCTGGAACACGGCATGAAGGTGTTCGACGAGGTTGCATCGAAAGCGGACAAGACGATTCCCGGCGAGGACGCGTTCCGTCTCTACGACACGTACGGCTTTCCGGTGGATCTGACGGCCGACATCGCGCGTGAACGCGGCATGGCGGTGGACATGGCAGGCTTCGAGCGGGCAATGGAAGCCCAGCGCGAACGCGCGCGCGCGGCCAGCAAGTTCGAAAGCAAGACGCAGTTGCCGGCCGAAGTCGCCAGCAAGCTTTCGCCGACGCGATTCCTCGGCTACGAAACGCTCGAAGCGAAGGACTGCAAGATGCTGGCGGTCCTGCGCGACGGCCGCGCCGTGGAAGCGTTGCAGCCCGGCGAGTCGGCCGCGATCATCCTGGACCGCACGCCGTTCTATGCGGAGTCTGGCGGGCAGGTCGGCGATACCGGTGCGCTGGAACACGTGGCCGGACGATTCATCGTCGACGACACGCAGAAATTCGGTGGGCAATTCCACGGCCATGTCGGCGAATGGAAGGGCAGCGAACCGCTGCGCGTCGGCGAAACTGTGTTGGCGCGCGTCGATGCCGCGCGCCGGCAGGCGACGGTGCTGAACCACTCGGCCACGCACCTGTTGCATGCGGCGCTGCGCGAAACGCTGGGCGAACACGTTACGCAAAAGGGCTCGCTGGTGGCGCCCGACCGCCTGCGTTTCGACTTCTCGCATTTCCAGCCTGTGAAAACCGACGAATTGCGGCGCATCGAGGATCGCGTCAACGAACAGATCCGTCGCAACGATGCCGCCGAAATCCGTCACATGGGTTACGACGATGCGATTGCCACCGGCGCGATGGCGTTGTTCGGCGAGAAGTACGGTGACGAGGTGCGCGTGCTGCGCATGGGCGACTTCTCCACCGAGCTGTGCGGCGGCACGCACGTGTCACGCACCGGCGACATCGGCCTGTTCAAGATCGTGTCGGAGTCGGGTGTCGCGGCAGGCATCCGCCGCATCGAGGCCGTGACCGGCACCGGCGCGATGACGCACGTGGCCGAAGAAGAACATCGGCTCGGCGAAGTCGCGGGCCTGCTGTCGTCCAGCGTTGGCGACGTTGCCGACAAGCTGCGCCAGCTTCTCGACAAACAGAAGAAGCTGGAGCGCGAACTGGGTGCGCTGAAAGCCAGGGCTGCCGGCGCGGCGACCGGCGATCTGGCATCACATGCCCGGTCCATCGGCAATATCCAGCTCGTCGCCGCGCGCATCGACGGCATGGACACGAAAGCCTTGCGCGACGCGGTCGATGCGCTGAAGCAGAAGCTCGGTGATTGCGTGGTCCTGCTTGCGTCGGGCGGCGACGGCAAGGTCGCGCTGGTCGGCGGTGTCCATGGCGCGGCCTTGGGCAAGATCAAGGCTGGCGAAGTCGTGGCACACGTGGCAAGGCAGATCGGCGGCAAGGGCGGCGGCCGGCCCGACATGGCGCAGGGTGGCGGCATCGATTCGCCCGCGCTGGATCAGGCGCTGCAAGGCTTGCCGGGCTGGGTGGCGCAAGCGCTGCATTAGACCTGCCGTCGTCATGGCATGGGGCAACCGGCCCGGTGTCCATACCGTGCCAGAAGTCACGCCGGTTTCATTGCGCGGGCTTGGCCCGTTCATATATAGTCGCGGGGCGTTTGATCGCCCCCGCCCCGGTCTATGGCGGGTGATGGAGGAACCTGAACGTCGCGATGCATCTGCGTCGGTTCGCGATCGTCCTGTCTTGCCGCGATTCGCGATCCGGAGGGGAACGCGCGTCGCGGTTTTCGGGTCCAATGGATCCGAGTGAATGGAGTTCTGTCATGTTGATTTTGACCCGCCGGGTTGGGGAAACCCTGATGATCGGCGATCAGGTAACCGTTACGGTGCTGGGCGTGAAGGGCAACCAGGTACGCATCGGTATCACGGCGCCGAAGGATGTCGCGGTACATCGCGAAGAGATCTACCAGCGCATCAAGCAGGAACACGAGGCGGGTGGCGGCGCGGCGGCCGAGTCCGACGAACTGCCCCGGCACGAAGCGACCCACGGGTGACGCCAGAACGCCCGGCGGCTTTACCGCAAGCAGAGATGCCTTTATCCTGACCGACCGGTTTTGCCGGTCGTTCGTTGTGCGCGCGAGCGGAACCGACACCACGCGAGTTCGAAGTAGATTGCAGAGCTATTCGGAGAAGATATCCGAGAGGTCGAGAGGCGAGCGCTTACGCGATGCCAGTGGCATCACGTGCGAGCATATCCCGAACGGAATGTCGCGCTATCCGTTGTTACACTTGCTTGATACAGAACAAATTCGGAGAGATGCCCGAGAGGCCGAAGGGGCTCCCCTGCTAAGGGAGTATCGGGTCAAAAGCCTGATCGAGGGTTCGAATCCCTCTCTCTCCGCCATATCGAATCAAGCGGCTGGCGTGCCTCGGCATGCCAGCCGCTTTGCTTTCCTGTGCTCCTGAATCTGTGCGCAGTAGCTCTTGGCAAGTTGGACCGATATGGAGTACAAATGTACTCATGCCTGCCCTCAGCCCCCGCCGAGCCGCCATCCTCACTTTCATCCACGACCGGGTGACCCGACAGGGGCGCCCGCCGTCATTGGCCGAGATCGCTGAAGTTTCGGGCTTGGCCTCGCGCGGAGCCGCACGCAAGCATGTATTGGCATTGGCCGAAGCAGGATTGATCGAGATTGCGGCCGGGCAGGCGCGCGGCATCCGTCCGGTCGGTGTGCGGACGCGTGGGGATCTGCTGCAGTTGCCGGTGCTAGGGCGGGTCGCGGCCGGACCGCCGATTGGTCCCGACGCCGGACTGGTCGACACGCTGGCCCTGGACGCAAGGCTGTTCTCCACGCCACCCGACTATCTGCTGCAGGTGCAGGGCGATTCCATGATCGAGGACGGCATCCTCGATGGCGACTTGGTCGGTGTGCGGCGCACGCCCGAAGCCCGCAACGGGCAGGTGATCGTCGCCCGGCTGGATGACGAGGTGACGATCAAGCGGCTGGCCCGACACAGGGGCACGATCCGGCTGCTGCCGCGCAATCCGAACTACGCACCGATCGAAGTGCGTCGCGGACAGGATTTCGCGATCGAGGGCGTGTTCTGCGGGTTGCTGCGCAGAGGCTGACATGAATACGGTGGTGGCGATCGATGCATTGCTGCACCAGCGGCGTGTCTGGAGAGGCCGGCCCGCGGCGCTGCCGCCCGGCTCGCAGCCCACCGGCCACGCCGAACTGGACACGGCGTTGCCGGCCGGTGGCTGGCCCGAGGCTGCGCTGGTCGAAGTGCTGATTCCGGCCGACGGCGTCGGTGAGCTGCAACTGCTGTGGCCGACGCTCGCGCGCCTGTCGCAGGCGGGCGAGCGCATCGTGCTGGTCGCGCCGCCGTACCTGCCGTTCGCGCCGGCCTGGCAGAGCGCAGGCGTCGACTTGTGCCATCTGCAGATCGTGCGGGTCGAAACGTCGCGCGATGCGCTGTGGGCGACCGAGCAGTGCCTGCGCTCGGGCAGTTGTGGCGCCGTGTTGTGCTGGCCCCGGGATATCGACGACCGCGCCTTGCGACGCTTGCAGGTCGCGGCGGAATCGGGACGCAGCCTCGCGTTTGCAACGCGGCCGCTCGATGCTGCGCAACACGCTTCGCCCGCGGCGCTGCGCATTGCCGTCGATGTCGAGCCGGCGCAATGGCGCGTACTCAAATGCCGTGGCGGATTGGCGCCTCCGCAGCCGATCCTGCGGAGTGCGGGGTGAGTTATGCGCTGGGCGTGCATCTTGTTGCCGCAGCTTGCGCTGGATGGCGTGCTTCATCGCTGCGCCGATCCGCAAGCGCCGAGGGTGCTGATCGCGGGTTCTCCCCAGCGACGCACGTTACACGCGGTGAATCCCGCGGCGCGTGCCTTGGGATTGCGCCGAGGCATGGCGCTGACCGCGGCGCAGGCGTTGGCTCGAAACTTCGCGATCGCCGAATACGAGCCTGAAGACGAGGCGCGCTGGCACCGGTTCCTCGCAGGCTGGGCCTATCGCTTCAGCTCGCAGGTCAGCCTGCAGTTCGCCCATGCGTTGGTTCTCGAAATCCGGGGGAGCCTGGGCTTGTTCGGGCCGTGGCCGCGGTTCGAAGCGCAGTTGCGCGAGGAACTGACGGCGCTGGGTTTCCGCCACCGCATCGTCGCCGCGCCCAATCCCGTGGCCGCGCGCGTGTTGGCCAATGTGCACGACGGGCTCGCGGTCGGAGAGGGCGAATCGATGCGGCGCGCGCTCGGACAGTTGCCCGTCCAGCGCGCCGGTTTCGCACCGGACGTCGCCACGGCATTCACGCGGATGGGCGTACGCACGCTGCAACAGGTGTGGAACTTGCCGCGCGACGGATTGGCGCGCCGCTTTCCCGCGGAGGTGTTGCATCATCTCGACGCGTTGCGGGGCTTGCGCGAATTTGCGTGGGAAGGGTACCGGCCGCCCGATCGTTTCGATTCGCGGATCGAACTCGGGTACGAAGTCGAGTCGTCCCAGGCCTTGCTGTTTCCCCTGAAGCGGCTGGCCACGGACCTCGCCGTTTTTCTTTCCGGACGCGATGGTGGCGTGCAGCGCTTCGCCCTGCACCTGGAACACGAAAGCCGCGCCAGGACGATCGTGCCGGTGGGATTGCTCGCGCCGGAACGCGATGTCGCGCTGCTGTTCGAGTTAGTGCGCGGCCGGCTGGAACACGTGCAGCTTCCGGCACCGGTTCGCGCCATCACGTTGCGCGCCGACGATCTGCCGCCGTTCGTGCCGGTGCATCGTGAATTGTTCGACGCGCGGCCCCAGCAGGCAATGCCTTGGGAGCAACTGCGCGAACGGCTGCGCGCGCGGCTGGGCGAGAAAGCCGTGTGCGGATTGCAGGCGCACGCCGACCATCGTCCCGAACATGCCTCGCAAACCGCGCCCACGTCACCGTCGAAACGCGAGCCATCATTTGGAATCGCACCCGGCCCGCGCCCGGGATGGCTGTTGCCGAGACCCGTGCCGCTGCGCGGACCGGCACCGCGCCTGCTGGCAGGCCCGGAGCGCATCGAAAGCGGTTGGTGGGATGGCGGCGATGTGCGGCGCGATTACTACGTCGCACAACTGTCCACGGGGCAATGTGCGTGGGTGTTCCAGCCCATGGGCGGTGGCGGCTTCATGCTGCAGGGATGGTTCGCATGAATTACGCCGAACTGCATTGCCTTTCGAACTTCAGTTTCCAGCGCGGCGCGTCGAGCGCGTACGAATTGTTCGAGCGCGCCAAGCACCAAGGTTACGGGGCGCTCGCGATCACCGACGAATGCACCTTGGCCGGCATCGTACGGGCTTGGCAAGCCGCGAAAGAGACCGGCTTGCCGTTGATCGTCGGCAGCGAAATGCAGATCGAGGGCGGCCCGAAACTCGTGCTGCTGGTGGAGGATCTCACGGGTTACCGGAAGCTGTGCAAGTTGATCACCGCCGCGCGCCGGCGTGCGCCGAAGGGTAGCTATCGCCTGCTGCGGGAAGACTTTCCCGACACGACGGAGGGTTTGCTCGCCCTTTGGGTGCCGAACGATCCGGCCGACGATCGGGGAGGGCAGTGGTTGCGGGCGCACTTTCCGGATCGGCTATGGATCGCCGTGGAATTGCATCGCGGTCCGGACGATGCGGCGAGGCTGGCGCGATTGCAGGCGCTGGGGAAATCCATGCACCTGCCGCTGGTCGCCGCCGGCGATGTCCACATGCACGCGCGAGGACGCCGCGCACTGCAAGACGCGATGACGGCGATCCGGCACCACACCACCGTGGCCGAAGCCGGCGCGCGGTTGTTTCCCAATGGCGAACGTCACCTGCGTTCGTTGCCTGCATTGGCGGGCCTGTATCCGCCGGAGCTGCTGGCCGAATCCGTGCGCATCGCGCGACGCTGCACTTTCGATTTCGAGCAACTGCAGTATCAGTATCCGCACGAGCTGGTGCCGGACGGGCACACGGCCACCTCGTGGCTGCGCCAGTTGACCGAAGATGGGCTGCATTGGCGCTGGCCGGATGGCGTCCCGCCGAAGGCACAAGGCCTCGCAGAGAAAGAGTTGGCGCTGATCGCCGAACTGAAATACGAGAGTTACTTCCTCACCGTCCACGACATCGTGCACTTCGCGCGCCGCCAAGAAATCCTTTGCCAAGGACGCGGTTCGGCCGCGAACTCGGTGGTCTGCTATGCACTCGGCATCACCGAGATCGATTCGGATAGGATCGGCATGTTGTTCGAGCGTTTCGTTTCCAGGGAGCGCAACGAACCACCGGACATCGACGTCGACTTCGAGCACGAACGGCGCGAGGAAGTCATCCAGTACGTATTCAAGCGCTACGGTCGCCATCGCGCCGCGATCACCGCGGTGGCCAGTACCTATCACGGTGCCGGCGCGGTGCGCGATATCGCGCGCGTGCTGGGATTGCCGTCCGACCAGATCGATGCATTGGCCGGCTGCTTCGGGCACTGGAACGATGCAATACCGACGGCCGAACGCCTGCGCGAACTCGGTTTCGACCCGGACAGCGCGCTGCTTCGGCGGATTCTGGTGCTGACCGCGGAATTGATCGGCTTTCCGCGTCACCTCTCGCAGCACCCCGGCGGGTTCGTGATCTCCGAACGGCCGTTGCACGAGTTGGTGCCGGTGGAAAACGCCACCATGAAAGATCGTACAGTGGTGCAATGGGACAAGGACGACCTCGACGCCGTCGGAATGCTCAAGGTCGACATTCTGGCGCTGGGCATGCTCAGCGCGTTGCGTCGCTGCCTCGACCTGGTGAAACATCACCACGGACGGGCACTGACGCTGGCGACAATTCCGGCGGAAGACCGGGATACCTACGACATGATCTGCCGCGCCGACACCATCGGCGTGTTCCAGATCGAATCACGCGCGCAAATGGCGATGCTGCCGCGGATGCAGCCGCGCAATTTCTACGACCTCGTGATCGAGGTGGCGATCGTGCGCCCGGGACCAATCCAGGGCGACATGGTGCATCCGTACCTGCGCCGGCGCAACGGCGAGGAACCGGTGAGCTATCCGTCGGAAGCCTTGCGCAAGGTTTTCGAACGCACGCTCGGCGTGCCGTTGTTCCAGGAACAGGTGATGGAACTGGCGGTCGTGGCGGCGGGCTACACGCCGGACGAATCGGACAACCTGCGTCGCTCGATGGCGGCATGGAAGCGCCACGGCGGATTGGAACATCATCGCGACAAGTTGACCCGCGGCATGCGGGAGCGCGGTTATCCGGACGAGTTCGCCGCGCGCATCTTCGAGCAGATCAAGGGCTTCGGCAGCTACGGTTTTCCGGAATCACATGCGGCGAGTTTCGCGCTGCTGACCTATGCCAGTTGCTGGCTCAAGCATCATTATCCGGCGGCTTTTACCTGTGCGCTGATCAACAGTCAGCCGATGGGTTTCTACGGCCCCGACCAATTGCTCCAGGACGTGCGCAGGCATGGCGTGATCGTGGCGCCGGTGGACGTGTGCCACAGCGACTGGGATTGCACGCTCGAATCCGATGGACACGGCGGGTTCGCGTTGCGGATGGGAGTGCGCATGATCCGGGGCTTCGGCGAGGACGACGCGCGACGAATGGAGCGGGCGAGGGCGGTGCAGCCCTTTGCCGACGTCGCCGATCTTTGCGAGCGCGCCGCCCTCGACGCACGGGCGCGCGAACGACTGGCCGATGCCGGCGCATTGCGCGGTTTGGCGGGTGATCGCCATCGCGCCCGCTGGGCAGTGGCCGGTGTGGAGGATCATCGTCCATTGCTCGGGAAAACCACGCAGCCACGGGAGCCGCAGGTAATGCTGCCGATGCCGACGACCGGCGAAGACCTGCAGGCCGACTACGCCATCCTGGGCACCACGTTGGGGCGACATCCATTAGCATTGTTGCGCGAGCAACTGCAATCCCGCCGCTGTCGAAGTTCGAAGGATCTGGCAGGCATTTCATCGGGACGCCACATCACCGCGGCGGGCTTGGTGGTGGGCCGGCAGCGACCGCAGACCGCCAGCGGCGTCACCTTCGTCACGCTGGAAGACGAACACGGGATGATCAACGTGGTGGTCTGGCGGCAATTGGCCGAGCGGCAGCGCCGCCCCTTCCTGGAATCGAGATTGATGATGGTGGAAGGCACGCTGGAAGCCGTAAGCGGCGTCCGGCACCTGATCGCTAAACGCCTGCATGATTTGACGCCGATGCTCAGCAACCTGGATGTGCGGAGCCGGAATTTCAGGTGAGAAGATGCAACGGAAAGGTCTGTCGAGCCCAGGACCCGCTGCGTAGTGAAGCGACCGGAGTCGAAACGATGGGGTCTGCGCTCCACGGCAAGTGGATCGAAGAGCCGCCAATCAAGCCAAGGATCAGGAACGATCGCAATAATGGTCGGGGCAGAGGGATTCGAACCCCCGACATCCAGCTCCCAAAGCTGGCGCTCTACCAGACTGAGCTATACCCCGGTGACCGCGGATGAACGCCGCAGCGAAGGCAATGGTACGTTCGTGCAATTGCGCGGGTCAATGCATGGCGGCAGGGTGCCCGAAGGCTCTTTCCAAAATGAAGAAACCGACGGCAAGCAACCGTCGGCTTCTCATCGAATGGCGCGCCCGGAGAGATTCGAACTCCCGACCACCAAGTTCGTAGCCTGGTACTCTATCCAGCTGAGCTACGGGCGCAGTGAAGCGAGCCGCGAATTATCCGGTGTTGCGGGTAGGACGTCAACGGCTGAGTCGTCCAACTCATTCTGGTCGGCGGTGAGATTGCAGGCTGGCGCGTGGACGCCCCAAGCTGGCGTACCCACTGGGTGATCACACGGCATCCGTATTTGGCGCGCCCGACTGGAATCGAACCAGCAACCGTCGGCTTAGAAGGCCGATGCTCTATCCGATTGAGCTACGGGCGCATTGCCGGCGCATTTTGACAGGGAACACCGAACAAGTGCGTCTGTCGACGGCCATGACTGTTCGCTGCACCGATTCGTGCCCCGGAGTAGCATTCGGGAACCTTCGGCCACGGCCGCGGCTCTCCAGGAGGCTCACATGCGATTCATCGGTGCCCTGATTTTCTGGATCATCATCGCGATCATTGCCTATTTCGTCGTGGCCTTCACGGGCGCATATCAGGTGGGGGCGGACGTCCCGCACTGGGGCGTCACGAGCCACGCCATCGGTTTTCTGCGCGAACACACGGTCGAACGTCGTGCGACCGACATCAAACCGCCGCCACTGGACGATCCGGCGCTGGTCAAGATGGGCGCCGAACACTACGCGGAAATGTGCACGGGCTGCCATCTTGCGCCCGGCATGGGCCACTCCGAACTGCGTGACGGGCTGTATCCGAAGCCGCCGAACCTCACCCGCTTCGCACCCGATCCCGCGGAGTCGTTCTGGATCATCAAGCATGGCCTGAAGATGACCGCGATGCCGGCGTGGGGTGCGACCCACGACGACCACACGATCTGGGCGATGGTGGCTTACTTGCAGAAACAGCCCCGGATGAGCGCCGCGGAGTACCAGTCGCTTACCGCGAATGCTTCGGATATGGAAGGGCACGAGACAGGTCCGGCAAGCGCAGCGTCAGCGCCGGCGCCAGCCGCGACGGCTGCTGCGCCTGCGGCTGCTTCCAGCGCGCACTGACCTCGGAACGTGGTCGGCCCGGTCGCCCCGGTTGACCGGGCTTCGCGCGCCTTCAGATATACCCTTGACTCTGGACCATGGTCAAGGGTTTAGACTGTGCGCATGGATACTCCTGCAAGCCGGCAAGTCAAACCGCACATCACCATCGGCGCCGTCGCCCGCCGCGCCGGGGTCGGCATCGACACGATCCGCTATTACGAGCGCGAAGGGCTGTTGCCCGAGCCGCAGCGACGCGCGTCCGGCTACCGCGATTACGGGCCCGGCGTGGTCGAGCGCCTGCGCTTCATCCGCCGCGCCAAGGATCTCGGTTTCACACTGGAAGAAATCCGCGAGTTGCTGGCACTTTCCACCGACCGAGAGCGCGGCGTGAAAACCGTCAAGCAACGGGCCGAGGCGCGACTGGGCGAGGTCGAGCAGCGCATCCGCGAACTGCAGCGGATGAAGCGCGGACTGAAGCAACTCATCGACGCCTGTCCCGGTCACGGTGCGCTGGAGCACTGCCCGATCCTGCGCGCGCTGGGTGGCGAGGACAAGGCATGAACGCGAACGAGCACGCACATTGCAACGGGCATGCGATGCCGGCGGTCGCGGCTGCGGAATATGCGATCGACCCCGTCTGCGGCATGGGAGTTGCGGCGAGTTCGCCGCGCCACGTGGATCACGACGGCAGGCGTTACTGGTTCTGTTGCGATGGGTGCCGCGACAATTTCCGCGCCGATCCGGATAAATATCTGGCGAAGGCCGGGTCGCCACGCGCTGCCCCTGGCCATGTCCATCACCGCCCTGGCCAGGTACGGGCGGCGCAGCCGGAAGCGCCCGCAGGCACGATCTACACCTGCCCGATGCACCCGGAAGTGCGTCAGATCGGTCCGGGCCATTGCCCCAAATGCGGCATGGCGCTGGAACCGGAGTTGCCGAGTGCCGGCGAGGACGGCGGTGGGGAGTTGCGTACGCTCACGCGTCGTTTCTGGACGCTGGTTGCACTCACGATCCCCGTGTTCGTGCTGGCGATGGGGCCGCACCTGTTCGGCTGGCAATGGCCGTCGCCATGGAACGTTGTTGCCGGCTGGATCGAAGCCGTGCTGGCGACGATCGTGGTGCTGTGGGGCGGCGCATCGTTCTTCGTGCGTGGCTGGCGATCGCTCAAACCCTGGTCGCCCAACATGTACACGCTGATCGCGCTCGGCACCGGCGTGGCGTGGCTGTACAGCGCGGTCGCATTCCTGCTGCCGGACGTGTTTCCGGCGGGTTTCCGTGACATGCACGGCCGCGTCGGTGTGTATTTCGAATCGGCGGCGGTCATCGTCACCCTGGTGACGATGGGCGACTGGCTGGAACTGCGCGCGCGCCGGCGCACCGGCTCCGCGCTGCGCGCGCTGCTGGATCTTGCGCCCAAAACCGCGCGACGCATCGCCGCGGATGGCAGCGAATCCGATGTGCCGTTGGATGAAGTCCACGCGGGAGACACCTTGCGCGTGCGGCCGGGTGAGAAGGTGCCGGTGGACGGCATCGTCATCGGCGGCACCAGCCATGTCGACGAATCGATGCTGACCGGCGAATCCATGCCGGTCGCGAAGGTCGTGAGCGATCGCATCACCGGCGGCACCGTCAACCAGGATGGTGCGCTGACGATGCGCGCCGAAAGAGTCGGCGCCGATACCGTGCTGTCGCGGATCGTCGCGCTGGTCGCGCAGGCGCAACGCAGCAAGGCGCCGCTGCAGCGCGTGGCCGATCGCGTCGCTGCATGGTTCGTGCCCGCCGTGGTCGCGGTGGCGGTGCTGGCCTTCCTCGCGTGGGCCGCGGTGGGGCCGGAACCCAAGGCCGCGCATGCCCTGATCGCCGCGGTGTCGGTGCTGATCATCGCGTGTCCGTGTGCGCTGGGCCTCGCAACACCCATTTCGATCATGGTCGCGAGCGGGCGCGGCGCGCACCTGGGCGTGTTGTTCCGTGATGCCACCGCCGTCGAGACCCTGCGCAATGCGGACGTGCTGCTGGTCGACAAGACCGGCACGCTGACGGAAGGCAAACCCTCGTTGCGCAGCCTGGAGACGTTCGGCGGAATCGGCGAAGAACAGGTGCTGGCGCTGGCCGCGGCGCTGGAGCGCCCGAGCGAACATCCGCTGGCGCTGGCCATTGTGGCAGCCGCCGAAGCGCGCGGCATCGCGATCCCGGACGTCGAGGATTTCAGGACCTTGACCAGCCGCGGTGTTACAGGGCACGTGAACGGCCGCGCCGTGGCGATCGGCAATGCGCGGCTGCTGGATCAAGCCGGCATACGCGCCGACGCAGCCATCCGCGAGAGGGCGGATGCATTGCGCGGCGAAGGTGCGACCGTGATGTTCATGGCCGTCGACGGCGAGGTGGCCGCGCTGCTGGCGATCGCCGATCGCATCAAGGACGACACGCCGGCCGCGCTCCGTGCGCTGCGCGATGATGGCATGCGCATCGTGATGCTGACCGGCGACAACACGGTCACGGCAAACGCTGTCGCGCAAATGCTCGGCATCGACGAAGTGCACCCGGATGTCTCACCCGCAGACAAGGCCGCGGTGGTCGAGGCGTTGAAGAGGGAAGGGCGCGTGGTCGCGATGGCCGGGGACGGCATCAACGATGCGCCGGCGCTTGCCGCGGCGGACATCGGCATCGCGATGGGCGCGGGCGCGGACGTGGCGCTGGAAAGCGCGCCCGTCACGCTGGTGCGCGGTGATCTTTCCGGCATCGCGCGGGCGCGGGCATTGTCGCGGGCCACGGTGCGCAACATCCGCCAGAACCTGTTCTTCGCGTTCGTCTACAACGCCATCGGCGTGCCGATCGCCGCGGGCGTGCTGTATCCGGTATTCGGGATCGTGTTGTCGCCGATGATCGCGGCGCTGGCGATGAGCCTGTCGTCGGTGTCGGTGGTTTCGAACGCGCTGCGCCTGCGGGCGTCACGCCTGGAACCTTACGGTGATGGATGATGACCGGGCGAAAAATCCGCATGAAATGAGAAAGCCGCGCGGATCGCTCCGCACGGCTTTTCGATGGAAGCTTTGGTGAAGACCGGGTCAGCGCGCGAACAGCGGCTTGTTGAGGCGTGCGATCAGGCGCTCGCGGCGTGACGCGCGCGGGGCGGCGTCGTCATCTTCCGCCTTGGGCGCGGCTTGCAGCCGCCCGTCGGCGAAACTGCCGTTCATGTAATCGACCACTTCTTCGTAAGTCATGCCCGACGCAGCCACGATTTCATCGACGGTGGCGTAGTCCTTCACCATCTCCTTGGCCAGCCGGAAGTGTTTCGGATATTCGCGTTCGGTTTCCGGCCAGCGCGTCAGCTTGTAGCGCTCGCTGCGGCTCAACTTGCGGCCGAGGATGCCGGGCGTCGCGATGAAGCCGGCGTACCAGCGCAGGCGGCCCAGCGGTTGCGCGGGGTTGGCGGCGCGCGCGGCGCTGAGCGCCTCGGAATAGATCGGCGTCCACGCGCTGGCCGGCTGCTGCAGCAGCGGGGCGAGCGGCTTCAAGGCGGTCGCTTCGAAGTGGTAGACATCCTTTTCGGGATCGACCACGAGTTCGGCGCCGTCGGGTCCGACCAGTTTGCGCGGGCTGGAGAACGTGCCCTGCACGAGCGCGAGCGCCAAGGCTTCGGCCGCGTTCACCGGACCGACCTCGACGATTTCCGACGCCTGGATTTGCACCGGCTCCGGTGCCTCGATGATGGCGGACGGGGTGTCCTCGACCTGCAGGTCTTCGGCGTGCACGCCGGAAAGCCATGCCTCGAGACCGACGGCGGTGGTACGCGGCGCGGAAACCGCGGGTTCCGAATCGAATGTCATTTCTTGTTCACCCTGCATGTCGGCGTTCCCTCCGAATCCAACACGAACCTGATCGGTGCGGATCGAACTGCCCCTGCGCCGATCGCTGCAATGCGCGTGCCAGTTTACGCAGCAGGGTCCGCCACGACGCGTGCCGCGACGTAAACATTGGTTACGCCGCGGGTCATCAACGGACGAAGCGGCCGTTGTGAAGAGTCAGGCCAGGGAAGGCCGTTCTGGACTCCATCGCCGAAGCCGGTCCGGTGGATGAGGGCTTTATGCTGCGGTGATCAGGGACGATCACACAGTCAAGCCTCCACGGGCCGCCGTGCCTGCAGCGCCCACAGTGCGGCGTAGCGGCCGCCGAGCGCAAGCAGTTCGGCATGGGTGCCGGACTCGACCACGCGGCCACGATCCAGCACCAGGATTCGGTCGGCCTCGACGATCGTCGAAAGCCGATGCGCGACAATCAGCGTGGTGCGTCCGCGGGCGATCTCGGAAAGCTCAGTCTGGATGATCTTCTCGGTGCGCGTGTCGAGCGCGCTGGTGGCTTCGTCGAATACCAGGATGCACGGATTCTTCAGCAACGCGCGTGCGATCGCGACCCGCTGCTTTTCGCCGCCCGAGAGTTTCAGGCCGCGCTCGCCCACGGTCGTTTCGTAGCCTTGCGGCAGGCTCATCACGAAATCATGGATATGTGCGGCGCGCGCCGCGGCGTGCACCTCGTCGGGTATGGCGTCGGTGCGGCCATAGGCGATATTGTAGTAGACGGTGTCGTTGAACAGCACCGTGTCCTGCGGCACGATGCCAATCGCGGCGCGCAGCGACTCCTGGGTCACCGCGCGAATGTCCTGCCCGTCGATCGTGATGCGCCCGCCGCTCACGTCGTAGAAGCGGAACAGCAGCCGCGACAAGGTCGATTTGCCCGCGCCGGTTTCTCCGACCACGGCAAGCGTCTTGCCAGGCGGGATCATGAAATCGATGTCGTCGAGGATCGCGCGGTCGGGGTTGTAGCGGAACGACACGTGCTCGAAACGCACCTCGCCGCCACGCGCCACCAGCGGCTTCGCGCCTGGCGCGTCCTGCACTTCGGCATGTTCATCGAGCAGCGAGAACATGTGTTCCATGTCGATCACGCCCTGCTTGATCTGGCGCCAGGTGAAGCCCAGCATGTTCAGCGGAATCGCAAGCTGCAGCAGCCAGCCGTTGACCATCACGATGTCGCCGACCGAAAGCGTGTGCGCGACCACGCCTTGCGCCGCCATCGCCATCAGCAAGGTCACGCCGGTCGCGATCACCAGCGCCTGCGCGCCGTTCAACACCGCCAGCGAGCTTTCGGTTTTCACCGCGGCGTCTTCGTAGCGGCGGAGGTCGGCGTCGTAGCGGCGCGCCTCGAATTCCTCGTTGCCGAAATACTTCACCGTCTCGTAGTTGAGGAGGCTGTCGATCGCGCGTGCGTTGGCCAGGCTTTCGACCTCGTTCATCACCCGCACGCCGGCGGTGCGCCACTCGGTGATCCAGATGGTCACGGCGATGTAGATGCCCATCGTGACCAGCGTGACGGCCGCATAACGCCAATCCAGAGCGCGCAGCATGAAGGCGATCACCACCGCGATCTCGAAGATCGTCGGAAGGATGTTGAACACCACCCAGCCCAGCAGGTTGTAGACGCCGCGGGTACCGCGCGAGATGTCGCGGCCGACGCCGCCGGTGTGGCGGTCCAGGTGGAAGCGCAGCGACAACTGGTGCAGGTGCCGGAACGCATCGAGCCCCGACGCGCGCATCGCGCGCTGGCTGACGCGCTCGAACACGGTATCGCGGAGCTGCCCGAACAGCGCGCCGATCAGGCGCAACACGCCGTACAGCGCGATCAACGCGATCGGCACGGTGAGCGCCGCGATGCGCGGGTCCAGGTGGTCCACGATGCTCTTGAAAGCGTAGGGCACGTACACGGTCGCCATCTTGGCGATCACCAGCAGCGTCGCCGCGATCGTCATGCGTACCGGAAACCCACGGATGTATGGCCACAGCATCGCCAGCACCCGCAGCGTGCCGCTGCCTGGGCGGGATTGTTCCGGCTGTGCCGGCGCGGCCGTTTCCGATGTCGTCGCACCCGCGCGTTCGTTGCGCGGCGCGGCGGTCGCGTGTGGCGTTACCGCGGGCTTCGGCTTCGCGCCGTTCGGCTCGGACGGCTGTTCGGGATGCTGCGGATCGGCCATGGGCGAATCATGGGGGCGCCGCGGCCGGGCTTCCAGCCCGATCCGTTAAACTTTCGCGTTCCCACAACACTCGATCGCGATGACCTTCCGCACCCGCTTCGCCCCCAGTCCCACCGGTTTCCTGCACATCGGCGGCGCCCGCACCGCGCTTTACTGCTGGCTGGAAGCGCAACATCGCGGCGGACAGTTCATCCTGCGCATCGAGGACACCGATCGCGAGCGTTCCACGGATGCGGCCGTGCAGGCGATTTTGGACGGCATGCACTGGCTGGGCCTCGATCCCCACGAGGGCCCGTTCTACCAGACGCAACGCATGCAGCGTTACCGCGAAGTCGCGCAACAACTGCACGACGCCGGCAAAGCGTACTGGGCGTACGAATCGAAGGAAGAACTCGATGCGATGCGCGCCGCGATGAAGGAGCGGGGCGAGAAGCCGCGCTACGACGGTCGGGCACGAGATGCCGGGCTCCCGTACCGCGACGATCCCAATCGCGTGCTGCGCTTCAGGAACCCACACGCCGGCTCGGTCGTGTTCGACGACAAGATCAAAGGTCGCGTCGAATGGGCCAACGCCGAACTCGACGATTTCGTGATGCTGCGTTCGGACGGGTTCCCCACCTACAACTTCGCGGTGGTGGTGGATGACATCGACATGCGCATCACCGAGGTGATCCGCGGCGACGATCATGTCAACAACACGCCGCGCCAGATCAATCTTTATGAAGCGTTGGGCGCACAGGTTCCGACGTTCGCGCACCTGCCGATGATCCTTGGCCCCGATGGGCAGAAGCTTTCCAAGCGCCATGGCGCGGTCGGCGTGATGCAGTATCGCGAAGACGGTTATCTGCCGCATGCGTTGCTGAATTACCTGGTGCGCCTCGGCTGGTCGCATGGCGACCAGGAAATCTTCTCGATCGAGCAAATGATCGACCTGTTCGACATCGCCAACGTCAACCACTCCGCCGCGCGTTTTGACTTCGCCAAGCTGGGCTGGCTCAACCAGCACTACTTGAAAGAAGGCGATCCGCGCGAACTCGGGAAGGAACTGGCATGGCATCTGGAACGACTTGGGACGGATGTGTCGAAAGGACCCGATCCGGCCGAAGTCGTGGTCGCACTGCGCGAACGCGCGCAGACGCTGAAGGCGATGGCCGAACAGGCGCGCATCTGGTACGCGCCGATCGAAGCATGGGACGACAAGGCGGTGAAGAAGCATTTGCAGGCGGAAGGCGCCGCCGACGTGCTGCGCGCGATGCATGCGAAGCTCGCGGCGCTGCCGGGATGGAAACCGGCCGACATCCATGCGCTGGTTGCCGAAGTCGCGACCGAGCGCGGCATCGGCATGGGCAAGATCGCGCAACCGTTGCGCGTCGCGATGACCGGCACCGCGGTGTCGCCGTCGATCGAGGACACGGTGTACCTCGCCGGCCGCGATGTCGCGTTGCGCCGCATCGACGACGCGATCGCGCGCGCCGAATCCTGACGTGGATGCATTGCTGCACAAGCTGTTGCAAGGCGTCGATCCCGGCGCACCCGGCGCGTTCTGGAAGCTGTTGCACAACATGCTGGCGCTGGTGCCGTGGTGGCCGCTGATCTGGTTCACGGTCGCCTGCGCGGTGATCGGTGCCGTGCTCGGCTGGTGGCGGGGCAGGATCGTGCTCGCCGTTGCGCTCGGGCTGGTGGTGGGGCCGGTTGCATGGGCGGCCTTGTGGGCGCTGCCGCCGGGGCGTTACGGGCCGGCAAGGCGAAAGCTGGATCGGCGGCAGGCAATGGACCAAGAACCGGCGTGATTGCGGATGGCGAATCACGCTTGCAAACGCCTTCATTCGACCCGAAATAGCTTTCAGCCTGCGCCTTTTCGCGTGAGCGCTAGAATGCAGCCATGGTCACCGCACCCAAAACCGCGCACCATCACCACCACCACGACGCCGCCGGCATCGTGCGCGAGGTGGAGCATGAGTGCAATGCGCGCAGCCTGCGCCTGACGCCACTGCGTCGCGAGGTGCTGGAACTGGTCGCAAAGGCGCGCAGGCCGGTCAAGGCCTACGACCTGCTGGAATCGCTGCGTGACCGCCATGCCGGTGCCGCGCCGCCCACCGTGTACCGCGCGCTGGATTTCCTGCTGGAAAACGGCTTCATCCACAAGCTGGAATCGATCAACGCCTTCGTGTTCTGCCAGCATCCGGCCGAAGCGCACCAGGTGCCGTTCCTGATCTGCGACGTGTGCGAGAGCGCGACCGAAGTCTGCGACGAGGGTGCCATCGCGCACCTGATCGAGCGGCAGGCGCACGGTTTCGGCTTCCGCGCCAAGGCGCAGACGCTCGAAGTGCACGGCGTCTGCAGGCGGTGCGGCGCGGCCTAGAGCCGCTCACCTGTCGCAATTCGTGACTTCAAGACGTGTGCACCCGCACACGCGGTTGTGCGGTGTTGTGTGCATGCATGAAATGTTATAACATAACATTCATGCCGCCCATTCGATGCCAACACAGTCCGCGCCAGAAAGCCCATCTCGCGATCGCCATCGCCGCGTTCGGGTGTCTGATCCACGCCTCGGCCTTCGCCGACGATGCAGTCACGAAAAAGCTGCAGGCCTCACAGACAGCCGATCAACCCGCGGACGCAAATACGCGACGCCCCGCGACCGTCCCAACCAGTGCACCGCTGACGCTGGATACGGTGCAGGTCAACGCGCGCCTCGACCGTGCGCGCAACGCGTTATCGCCGGATACCGGCACCAGCCGGACGGTGTTCGACCGCAAGGCCATCCGCCAATTGCCGCAGGGCGATGACACGCCGCTGAACCAGGTGCTGTTGCAGGCCCCGGGCGTGGTGCAGGATTCGTTCGGGCAACTGCACGTGCGTGGCGACCACGCCAACCTTCAATACCGCATCGACGGCGTCATCATTCCGGAAAGCATCAGCGGATTCGGCCAGGCCCTCGACACCCGCGCGATCGAATCGCTCACTTTCCTGACCGGCGCGCTGCCCGCGCAATACGGTTACCGGACGGCAGGCGTGGTGGAGATCGATACCAAATCGGGCGCGCAACTTGGCAACGGCGGCAATATCAGTCTTTACGGCGGCTCGTTCGGGACGTTCAACCCCAGCTTCGAACTGCACGGCAACCGGGGGCGCTGGTCGTACTACGTGACCGCGAATTTCCTGGAAAGCGACATCGGTGTCCAGAACCCGACGCCCGCGCGCAACGCCATCCACGATCACACCGATCAGATCAAGAGCTTCGGCTACGTCTCGTACCTCGTGAACGACGACACGCGCGCCGGCTTCTATTTCGGCACGGCCGACAACCGTTTCCAGATTCCGGCCAATCCGGGCCAGCAGCCGGCATTCGCCTATGGCGACATCGTCGATTTCGATTCCTCGAAACTGGACGAGAACCAGCGCGAAGTCACGCGCTTCGGCATGTTCAACCTGCAAGGCCGCTTCGCGGGCCTGGATAGCGATTACCGCATCGCGCTGGGGCAGCGCTTCAGCAGCGTGGCATTCCAGCCGGACCTGATCGGCGATCTGATGTTCAACGGCGTAGCATCCTCGGTCCGCCGCGGGAATCGTGCGACCACGTTGCAGGTGGATTTCTCGACGCCACTCGGCGAATCGCACCTGTTGCGCTATGGGCTGTACGCCGAGAGGGAAAGCGCAGCTTCCAACAACGATTCCTGGGTCTTCCCGGCCGATGCGGATGGTGCGCAGACGTCCACCACGCCGTTCCGCATCATGGATGACTATCTCCAGCGCGCGCGCACGTTGGGCGCGTACGTGCAGGACCAATGGCAGGCCACCGACGATCTCGTGGTCAACTACGGCCTGCGCGCGGATCGTTACAGCGCATGGTTGAAGGAAGGCCAGGTCAGCCCGCGCGTGGGCCTGGTGTGGAACGCGACGGCGGGCACCACCGTGCATGCCGGCTACGCGCGCTACTTCACGCCACCGGACACCGAACTGATCGCGCCCGAGGACATTGCGTTGTACGCGGGCACCACCAACCAGTTGCCGAACGACCGGACCGGGCCGGTGAAGGCCGAACGTTCGAACTATTACGACGTGGGTGTTTCGCAGAAGCTGGGCCGTCATCTGACGATCGGACTTGACGGCTACTACCGGCAGGTGAATTACCTGCAGGACGAGGGCCAGTTCGGCGCCGCACTGGTGTTCTCGCCGTTCAACTACGCGCGTGGCCGCGCGCGCGGCATCGAGTTGTCGATCAACTATGACAACGGCCCGTTGAGCGCGTATTTCAATCTCGCGCAAAGCCGCGCGATGGGGAAGGGCGTCATCTCCGGGCAATACAACTTCGACGAGGACGAGCTCGATTACATCGGCACTCACTGGGTGCATCTGGACCACGACCAGAAGCTCGCGGCATCGGGCGGCGCGAGCTACGCGATCAATGCCGATACCCGCGTGGGTGCGGATTTCCTCTACGGCAGCGGACTCAGGCGCGACTTCGCCAACACCGCCTCGCTGCCTTCGTATTTCCAGTTGAACCTGAGCCTGGAGCACGGCTTCAGGTTGCCCGGATTCGGCAAGCTGGATGCGCGCCTGGTCCTGATCAACGCACTGGATCGCGTTTACGAATTGCGTGACGGTTCCGGGATCGGAGTCGGGGCGCCCCAATATGGCCCTCGCCGCGGGGTTTACCTGGGCCTGAGCAAGAGTTTCTGAACGGGTGGCGCTGGCCTGTCGACCGGCTGCCGCCCATCATCACGGAAACGTTATAATGTTGCACAATCCAACGGATCACGAGTTCGAATTCGCCGGCGTGCACGATGCGGCGCAAGCCCGCGACGAGAACTTCAAGCAAGTGGACATGCATCCCTTCCAATCTGCCCCCGCGTTCGTTCCTGCGGCGCCCCCGGCACCATCGCCGCGGCGCTTCGCGACGCTGGTCGACCGCGTTGGCGCAACCGCATCGATGTTGTGCGCGGTGCACTGCGCGCTGCTGCCGTTCGTGCTGGCGCTGCTGCCGTTGATCGGGCTGGAATTCCTTGCGGGCCACACGTTCGAACGCGTATTCGTTGCCTGCGCGGCCGCGCTGGCCTGCGCCAGCCTTCTCACCGCGTACCGTCGCCATCGGCGTCCCCACGCCTTGTTCCTGATGGTGCCGGGCATCGCGCTGCTGTGTGTCGGCATCGTGGTGAACCTGGACGTGCACGTCCTCGTCCACACCGCCTGCGTGGTGACCGGAGGCGTGCTGGTGGCCAGCGCACACATCGTCAACCTGGTCCTGGCGCATCGGCATCACCAGGCGACCTGCACGCATGCACCGGCGCGGGCCTGATTTGTTCGACGCTGTTGTGAAAGGTCAGGCCGTTCTGGGGTTGCTGCCGAAAAAGGGTGGCGGTGACGCGAATGTTTCGTGACGCAGCGATCAGGGATGGTCGCATGGTAATTGTGTAACCCCGGCGCGAGCCGTACGCTGCGCGCATGGCGAACCTTCCCGCCCACACTCACGCCCACGAACATCACCACGGCAGCCGCGGCGTGCTGGCGTTCGCGCTCGCGCTGACTTGCGCGATGCTGGTCGTGGAAGCGATCGGCGGCTGGTGGTCGGGTTCACTGGCACTGCTGGCCGATGCGGCGCACATGCTGGTGGATGCCGGCGCGCTGGCATTGGCCTGGGCCGCGGCGGTGTTCGCGCTGCGGCCCGCCGATGCGCGGCGCAGCTTCGGCTACGCACGGCTGGAAGTGCTGGCCGGATTCGTCAACGCGCTGGTGCAACTGCTGCTGGTCGCGGGCATCGTCTACGAAGCCATAACACGCCTGCTTGCGCTGGACGCGATCCACATCGAATCCGGTGTGATGCTGGTCGTCGCGGTGTTCGGTTTGGTGGTCAACGCGGTGGTCTTGCGCAGCCTGCATGGTCACGATCAGGGAGACCTCAATACAGCCGGCGCACGCCTGCACGTGTTCGGCGACCTGCTGGGCTCCATCGCGACGGTGCTGGCCGCGCTGCTGGTGCGTTATCTCGAATGGCAATGGGCCGATCCGGTGCTGTCGCTGCTGGTATCGCTGCTGATCCTGCGCGGCGCGTTCGTGTTGCTGAAGCGTTCCTCGCACATCCTGCTGGAAGGCGTGCCCGAAGGCGTGGCGCCGGAGGAAATTCGCGCTGCGCTGGCGGACGCCGATCCGTCGATCATGGAAGTGCATCACCTGCACGTCTGGCAGATCGCATCCGGTTCGCGGATGGCGACCCTGCATGCGCGGGTGTGCGAGGGCGGCGACACGCGGCACGCGCTGCAGGTGGTCCAGCGGGTGTTGCGCGAGCGCTTTGCGATCAGCCACGTCACCGTGCAGATCGAGACGACGGAATGCCTCGATCCGCAAACCGGTTGCCGGGAACCCGGGCACTCGCATCATCACGTTTGATGGCGGGTGTCATCGTGGAATCGCGTATCTGACGCAAGCTGCAGGATGACCGGACAGGTTCCGCGGGTATCAAGGCACTGATTGGGACGTTGCGCTGCGCCGCTGTTACCATGCCGGCAACCGTGCATGGTGCGCGGGTTCAACACGACATCAGGAATCGACATGGGCAAGGGCGACAAGAAAACACGCAAGGGCAAGATCTACGCGAGCAGCCACGGCAATACCCGCCCGCACTCGCCGAAATCGAACGCGGCCGTGAAGAATACGGCCGGCAAGGCCGCCAAGCCCGTCACGCGGGCGCCGGCCAAGAAGGCACCGGCCGCCAAAAAGGCTCCGGCCAAGAAATCCGCGTAAGTGTTTGCGTTCAAGCGTTTTTTGGAAAGGCCCCGCACGGGGCCTTTCTCGCACCTGCGTCACACCGAAATTTCGGCGCCGCCCGCGAACACGCGCGACGCGAGCGTGCCGCCAATCCAGTAGGCGAGTTCGGCAGGGTGGTGTGCATCCCAGACGACCACGTCCGCGCGTTGTCCGACTGCGAGTGTGCCGCGATCCGGCAAACCCAGTGCGGCCGCCGCGCTGGCGGTCGCGCCACGCAACGCTTCCTCGGGCGTCAGGCGGAACAGGGTGCAGGCCATGTTCATCGCGAGGCGCAACGAGCGCAATGGCGAGGTGCCGGGATTGAGATCGGTCGCGATGGCCATCGCCACGCCGCGCTGGCGTAGCGCGTCGATGGGCGGCAGGCGCGCTTCGCGCAGCGCGTAGAAACTCCCGGGCAGCAGCACCGCCGTGGTGCCGGAACGAGCCATCGCGGCCATCGCGTCGAGTCCCGCACACTCCAGATGGTCCGCGGACAGGCCACCGAATTCCGCCGCGAGGGCCGCGCCGCCGAGGTCCGACAATTGATCGGCGTGCAGTTTCACCGGCAGGCCGAGTTCGCGCGCATGCCCGAAGCAGCGGCGCACCTCGTCGGGCGTGAACGCGATACCTTCGCAGAACGCGTCCACCGCGTCGGCCAGGCCTTCGCGGGCCACCGCCGGCAGCCATTCGTCGCAAACCATCGCGACGTAATCGCCGCGGCGGTCCTTGAACTCCGGCGGCAGGGCATGCAGGCCGAGAAACGTCGTGCGCACGGTGATGCTGAGCGTTTCGCCGATCCGGCGTGCGACGCGCAGCATTTTCATCTCGGTGTCGAGGTCCAGTCCGTAGCCGGACTTGATTTCCAGGGTAGTCGCGCCGTCGCGAACCAGACCCAGCGCACGCGGCAGCGACTGCTCGAATAATGCCTCCTCGCTGGCCGCACGGGTGGCGCGGACGCTGGACAAAATGCCGCCGCCGGCGCGCGCGATGGCTTCGTAGCTTTCGCCTTGCAGGCGCATTTCAAATTCGTGGGCACGATCGCCGGCGAAGACCAGGTGCGTGTGGCAGTCGACGAGCCCGGGCGTCACCAGTGCGCCGCCCATCGATTCGCAAACGTGCGCAAGCGTTTCGGGTCTGTCCGGCAGATCGCTGCCCCGGCCCGCGAAGGTGATCACGCCGTCGCGCCAGCCGATCGCGCCATCGGCAATCGCGCCATAGCCGTGCGCGTTCGCCAACGTGGCGAGGTGACAGTCGAGCAGCAGGTGGTCCCAGCGTTCGGTCATGGCGAAGAATGGCGGTCGCGGAAATCGCGGGCGCGATCAACGACCCGTGTCACAATGACGGGCATCCTAACAGTGCCGCACACACGGGCGGCGCAGGAGTGCACGTGCCTACGGCTGGGCTGCGCAGCGAATACTTGTGGACGACGCAGGGCTGGAAACGCGATCTGGTGGCGGGATCGTCCGCAGGCGATGTCGTGCGTGCGCGGTTTGCGTTGCCGGGCATGCCGAACCTGCACTCGCACGCGTTCCAGCGCGCGATGGCAGGTTTGGCCGAGCGGCGCGGCCCCGGCGATGATTCGTTCTGGACGTGGCGCGAGACGATGTACGCCTTCGCTTCGCGCATCGGGCCCGATGAATTGCAGGCGATCGCGGCGCAGTTGTACGTCGAGATGCTGAAGGCGGGCTACACGCACGTCTGCGAGTTCCACTACCTGCACAACGCGCCCGATGGCAAGCCCTATGCCGATCCGGCCGCGATGTCGCGCGCGATCATCGAGGCTGCGCGCGAAGCGGGCATCGGCCTGACATTGTTGCCGGTGCTGTACATGACTGGCGGTTTTGACGGACGGCCCTTGTCGGACCGGCAGAAGCGTTTCGGGTTGTCCGTCGATGCGTATCTTGGATTGGTGGCAGCGCTGATCGCGCTCGAATCCGACAGCGTGCACGTGGGGATTGCTCTGCATTCGCTGCGCGCGGTACCCGAAGCCGCGATGCGCGAGGTGCTGGACTCCCTCCCCCGCGAGCGGGGAAGGGCTGCTGCGCGCGATGCCATTCAAGGCATCGCGCAAGCGCAGCAACTTCGACCCATCCACATCCACATCGCCGAGCAGATCGGCGAGGTGCAGGATTGCCTCGGCATGCGCGGCGCGCGTCCGGTGCAATGGCTGTTCGATCATGCGGACGTCGACGAACGCTGGTGCCTCGTGCACGCGACGCATCTGGATGACGCGGAAATGCGGGCGATCGCAGCATCGGGCGCCGTGGCCGGCCTGTGCCCGACCACGGAAGCGAATCTGGGTGACGGTTTTTTCCCGCTCGCGAATTACCTCGGTGCGGGCGGCGTGCTCGGCATCGGTTCCGACTCGCACATCTCGGTGTCGCCGGTCGAGGAACTGCGCTGGCTGGAATACGGGCAGCGCTTGCTGACGCGCCATCGCAACATCGCGGCGCGCGCGGCTGGTGCGAGTGTCGGCGAGACATTGTGGGACGCGGCGCTGGGTGGTGGGCGCCGCGCGGCGGGCATCGCGCGCGACGATGCCCGCGCGGATTTCATCGTGCTGGATGACGCGTCGCCGCTGCTCGCGGCGCGCGACGAACGCAGCGTGATCGATGGATTCCTGTTCGCGGGCAACACGCCGCTGGTGCGCGACGTGATGGCGGGCGGCACGTGGGCAGTTCGAGATTTCCGGCATCGCGACGAAGCGCGGATCGCGGCACGTTACCGCGCCACCGTCGAAGCGCTCGCCACCGGCTGATCCGCCGCGTCCATGAACTTCAGGGACTGAAGGACTTCGCGCATCGCGGCGAACGCGTAGGTGCCGGAGAACGGCGGCGTCGCAGGCGGATCGTAGACTGCAGGGTTCACGCCGAACACCAGCAAATCGATCGCGTAGCAGGCACTGTCGTGGACGGTGCGATATGCGTGCACGTCGAGATGATGGCTCATCGCCGCGTCGGCGGCTTCGAAGGTCGTGAAGGTGACGCCGTGAATCTTGCGGGTCGCGACGCTGCCCGGGCGCACGGCGGCGGGCGGCGTGGTGCAGTCGTGCACTTCCTTGGCATCACGGCTCGCGCCGATCCGGATTTCGGCGTCGGTGATGTTGTTGGAACCCGGCATGGACAATGCCAGCACGGGCTGCCCATGCGAATCCGGCGGCGCGAAACTTTTCCATGCGCCGTTGGCGAGATAGCTCGATCGGAAATCGCGCCGGATCTTCCAGCCCCGAGGCACGTCGATGCGGAACCCCCACGCGGCGCTCACGAAGGCGCTTTCATGATCCGGTTTCACGGCCGGCGACGTAGCCGTCGCAGGCGTCCACACGGCGGGCTGGGGCACCTGAGCTTCGCCATTGCCGCCACGGCCGCCCGAACAGGCCGCGAGCCATACGCAGGATGCCAGCAGCCACGACGCGCGGACGCCGGGTCCGAGCCGGCGTCCGTTGCAGATCGATGAAAATGTCGCGCAGCGCCGCGTCACTGCGCCGCTGACGATGCCGGCGCACTGCCGGCGCGCTTCTGCATGTGCGATTCACGCCACTGCTTCATCTTCGCCTGGCGTTGTGCGCGGAGGGTCGCGTATTGCGTGCGCTGCGCCGGGGTCAGCAGGTCGTAGATCTTGGTGCGCAGCGCAGCTTGGCGCAGCACTTGCGCATGCGCGGCATTCGATTCCGCCTGGGCTAGGTCGTTCGCCGCGCTCTGGTAGCCAGCGCTGCCGGGAGTGGCGTTGTCGAAGGCCATGCGCTTCTGGCGCAGCGCCTGCATCTCGGGACGCGCCTGCTCGAAATTCTGCTGGAACAACTGGTGCACGCTGGCGCGTTGCGTCTCGCTCAGGTTGAGCTGGTCGAACAGCTTCATGTGGCGCCCGCCGCGATGTTTGGCGGGCTGCGAAGTGCCGGTGGCGGCGGCGCCGGCCGGTGGCGGTGCCGCGGCGAAGGTCAGCGAGGTGCAGGCGAGCGCTGTGGCGAGCACGGCGGAGCGGAGGATGGATACGTGCATCGAGGTGTCCTCGGTGGTGGTGGACGAATGCTCGCCGATCCGTGGCGCGCGTTCGCTGGATTTTTGCGTGATTCCTCATGGACGATAAGCATGCAGTCAGCTTCGACGCCGACCGCGCGGGGTGCCCATGACCTTTCAACGCGGCCGGGCGCGTTGGGTTGACACGTCAGCGCGTCATCGCATCCGCTGCTTCAGGAAATCGATGAAGACGCGCAGCTTCGGCGGCACCTGGTAGCGACTGGGGTAATAAAGGTACAGCCCGTCGTAGGCGGGCAGCCAGCGATCCAATGCGGTTTCCAGACGTCCGCTGTCGAGGTCGGCTTGCAAGGAGGGTGCGGGCACGTGCGTGAGCGCGACGCCGTCGCACGCCGCGGCGCGCGCCAGCGCGTTGTCGTTGACGATCAGGTTGCCGCCGACCTCGATTTCGAACCAGCGTCCGCGCTTCGGTCCCGTGGGATGCGCGAATTCCCAGTTGTAGATGCCGCCGCTGGCGAACCGGAAGCGTGCGCAGTTGTGCTGCGCCAGATCGCGGGGGTGCTTCGGTTTGCCGTGGCGCTTGAAATACGCCGGCGAACCCGCGACTACCGAACGCATCGGTCCGCCCAGGGGCACTGCGACCATGTCCTTCTCCAGGCGCTCGCCCAGCCGGATGCCGGCATCGAAGCCTTGCGCGACCAGATCGGAAAGCGCGCTGTCGACGTTGATCTCCAGCGTGATCTCGGGATAGGCGGCGACGAAGGCAGCAAGGTGGGGCACGAGAATCGAGCCCATCGCCGCGGTGATGCGCAAGATGCCAGCCGGACGTTCGCCATACTGGCGCGCGCTGTCCACCGCATCGTCGATCACGCCCAGTGCCGGTGCAATGCGTTCGAGAAACGCGCGGCCGGCTTCGGTCAGCCCAACCCGTCGCGTGGTGCGCGCCAACAGGCGCACGCCGAGCTGGCGTTCGAATTGCGCCAGCGTCTGGCTGAGCGCCGAGGCGGTCACGCCGACCTCGCGGCCCGCGCGGGTGAAGCTGCCGTGGCGCGCGATCAGCACGAAGGCGCGCAAGGCGGGGCTGTGGTCGTGCGGCATTGTTTAGCCCTGCTTGAAAGACCATCCAGAGGATCGGGATTTTTCCCGCGCAATGCAAGTCGCACACTTTGCGCCGTCCCGTTCGACGGAAGGAGCCCCGCGATGTCACTCGACCAATACTTCACCCTCGGCCGTTCCGGCCTGCGCGTCAGCCGCCTTGCGCTAGGCGCCATGACCTTCGGCGAAAGCTGGGGCTGGGGCACGGACGAACGCACCGCCCGCACGATGTTCGATCGCTACCTCGCCGCCGGCGGCAACTTCATCGACACCGCCGATCTCTACACCAACGGCGAAAGCGAAACCCTGCTGGGCAAGTTCATCGCCGACAGCGGCACCCGCGATCGCGTGGTGCTGGCCACCAAGTTCAGCTACAACGCCCAAGTCGGCAATCCGAATGCGGGCGGCAACGGCCGCAAGAACATCCTGCGCGCCGTCGAAGGCTCGCTGCGGCGCCTCGGCACCGACTACATCGATCTGTACCTGCTGCACACCTGGGACCGGATCACGCCGGCCGAGGAAGTGCTGCAGACGCTGCATGACCTGATCCGCGCGGGCAAGATTCGTTACGCCGGGCTTTCCGACGTGCCGGCCTGGTACGCCGCGCAAATCCAGACGCTGGCGCGTGCATCAAACATGCACGGCCTGGTGAATCTGCAACTGCAGTATTCGCTGGTCGAACGCAACATCGAACGCGAGTACGTGGACCTCGCGCAGGAATTCGGTTACGGCATCACCGCGTGGAGTCCGCTCGGCATGGGGCTGTTGTCCGGCAAGTACCGGCCGTCGCGGAACGGGGCGGACAGCGAAAGCGAAGGCCGGCTGGGCCTGTTCAGGCAGGGCGGCCTGCCGGCACTCCAGGACAAATTCACGCCGCGCAATTTCGCGATCGTCGCGGAAGTCGAGAAGGCGGCGCAGGCCGAAGGCATCAGCATGGCGCAGGTCTCGATCCAGTGGGCAGCGCGCCAGCCGGCGATCGGTTCGGTGATCCTGGGTGCGCGGACGCTGCAACAGTTCGACGACAATCTTGCTGCGCTGGACAAGCCACTGTCCAACGAAACCTTGCGCGCACTCGATGCGGTGTCCGCGCTGCCGCCGCAATTCCCGTACAGTTTCTTCGATGCGTCGCACCAGGTCGGCATGAACGGCGGCGTGGGCGTGGGCGACAAGCCCGCTGGTTACACGCGTCGCGTCTGGGTCGACGCGGCACCGCCGCCGGATTACGCGCCGGGCTCAGTGTCCACCGAAGCGCAGGCCGCGTGACACCTTGTTTCCGGACGAACTATCCAACAAGAAGGAGAAGCATCCATGAAATTCCGCACACTTGGGTCCAAGGGCCCGCGCGTTTCCGCCATCGGCCTTGGCTGCATGGGCATGAGCGAGTTCTACGGCGCACATGACGACGCCGAATCGATCGAGGTGATCCATCACGCGCTGGACGCTGGGCTGAATTTCCTCGACACCGCGGACATCTACGGGCCGCACACCAACGAGGTGCTGGTGGGCAAGGCCATCCGCGAGCGTCGCGACGAGGTGTTCCTCGCCACCAAGTTCGGCATCGTGCGCGACCCCGATGATCCCGCGAAGCGCGGCGTCGACGGCCGTCCCGACTACGTGCGCGCCGCCTGCGATGCCAGCCTGAAGCGCTTGGGCGTCGATCACATCGACCTGTATTACCAGCACCGGGTCGATCGAAATACGCCGATCGAGGAAACGGTGGGCGCGATGGGCGAACTGGTGCGCGCGGGCAAGGTGCGCTTCATCGGCCTGTCCGAGCCTTCCGCGCAAACCATCGAGCGCGCGCACGAGGTGCACCCGATCACCGCTGTGCAGAGCGAGTATTCGTTGTGGACCCGCGATCCCGAGGACGGCGTGCTGCAGACGTGCGTGCGACTCGGCATCGGGTTCGTGCCGTATTCGCCGCTGGGCCGCGGCTTCCTGACCGGCGCGATCAAGAGTCCGGACGATTTCGGGCCCGACGATTACCGTCGCGTCAGCCCGCGTTTCCAGGGCGGGAACTTCGCGAAGAACCTGGCACTGGTGGACAAGGTGCGCGAGCTTGCGAAGGGGAAGGGCTGCACGCCCTCGCAACTCGCACTCGCATGGGTGCTGGCGCAGAACCCGCACATCGTGCCGATCCCCGGCACCAAGCGCATCAAGTACCTGGACGAGAACATCGGCGCGGTCGACGTGGCGCTCGACCGCGGCGATCTTGCCGCGATCGATGCGATCTTCCCGCGGGACGTCGCCGCGGGCGCGCGTTATCACGCGCCGATGATGCAACTCTTGCGCGGCTGAAGCACCGAGAGTCTGAATGCGGGCCGTTTGCACACGGCCCGCACGTCAACGCCCGCCATTGCCGTGCGTTTTTCGTGAGAGTCAGTATTCACGGAGACGCGTCATGAAACGTCGTGCTTTCGCATTGCTCGTGCTGGCCGGATTTTCCGGCGTCGGACTTGGTGGCTGCGTGGTCGCGCCGCCGCGTGCCCGCGTGGTCGCGGTCGCGCCGGTGCGGGTCTGGGTGCCCGGTCATTGGCACGCAGGTGTGTGGGTTAGCGGGCATTGGCGGTACCGTTGAACCGAAGCGATGATCGTCCGCGCATCGCTATGATGCGCGGATGGCCGACGTTCCCGTTACGCGTTCAGACACTTCGGAGCCCTCCGATTACATCGTCCGCGGCACGCCGGCATTCCGGCGCGTGAACCTGGCGCTGTTCGCGGCCGGTTTCGCGACATTCGGATTGCTTTATTGCGTGCAGCCGCTGCTGCCGGAGTTCACGCGTGACTACGGCGTGAGCGAAGCCGTCAGCGCCTTGTCGCTGTCACTGACCACGTTCGTGCTCGCATTCGGCATGTTGTTCGTCGGCGCGCTTTCCGACGCGTGGGGTCGCAAGTCCATCATGGTCGTGTCGACGCTCGCGTCCGCGCTGCTGGTGCTGGCCTCGGCGTTGATGCCGGACTGGACCACGCTGCTGGTCGTGCGAACCTTGCTGGGCCTGACGCTCAGCGGCTTGCCCGCGGTGGCCATGACGTATCTCGCCGAAGAAATGGACGTCGGCTCCATCGGGCTCGGCATGGGGTTGTACATCAGCGGCAACGCGATCGGCGGCCTGACGGGGCGCCTCATCACCGGCGTGCTGACGGATTTCGCGAACTGGCGCGTGGGCGTGCTCGTGGTTGCCGTCGTCGGCCTCGCGTGCGCGTGGATGTTCTGGCGATTGCTGCCGCCGTCGCGGCATTTCGTGGCGCAGCCATTGAACCGGCGCGCCTTGGCCGGGCGCTTCGGCGTGATCTTCCACGATCGCGGACTGCCGTGGTTGTTCGCAGAAGGTTTCCTGCTGCTGGGCGCGTTCGTCACCGTCTACAACTACATCGGTTATCGACTGTTGGCGCCGCCGTACAACTTGAGCCAGGCCGTGGTGGGCGCGATCTTCATCATCTACCTGATCGGCACCTTCAGCTCGCCGTGGGTGGGGCATCTCGCCGGCAAGCTCGGACGCCGCAAGGTGCTCTGGACGATGATGGCGCTGATGCTGATCGGCACGGCGCTGACGATCTTGTCACCGCTTTGGGCCATCGTGCTGGGCGTGATCGTGCTGACGTTCGGGTTCTTCGGCGGCCATTCCACGGTCAGTAGTTGGGTCGGACGCCGCGCCGGCGAGGCGAAGGCGCATGCGTCGTCGCTGTACCTGTTCTGCTACTACATGGGTTCCAGCATTGCCGGCGCGCTCGGTGGCGTGTTCTACGCGTCGCACGGCTGGAACGGCGTCGGGGTATTCGTGGGTGCGATGGCACTGGTCGGCCTTGCGATCGCACTGGGCTTATACCGCTTGCGGCCGCTGCCGCAGAACACCGCCACGCCGCCGACGCCGATGAGCAGCGGCGCGATGGGGTGAAGGCTCGACCGTAGGTTGGGTTGATTCCGGATAAATTCCGAAAGAAGTCCAACAGCCGAAGCCGCGAACGCAAATATCGGTGGTGGGCGGAATGACCGAGATCGTCGTTGGGCTTCCCCCGGATCAAGTCGGGGTCAGCGCCAACCTACAGAAGCTGCGAAGGTGCAGCCTCATGGGCGCATCGCTGTGTCGTTTCTCACTGGAGTCGCGGCCGACTTCGTGCTAACACTGGCGCTTCAATCGATCGCCACTCGCGCGGTCGCGGGCACGGGGAGATCGTGACATGGCATTTTCATTTTCCGGGTTGGCAGATGGCGCGCGCACTTCGCTGCGACGTGGACGGATCACGGCCGCGGTCGGTCTGCTTGTGGCACTCACCTGTGCGGGCAATGCGCAGGCGGGCACCAGCCGCGGCGACCGTTACGCCGGCCAGCCGTGGGCGAGCCGCTCGCCGGTGCTGGCGCAGCACGGCATGGCCGCGACCGAGCAACCGATCGCGTCGCTGGTTGCCATCGAAATCCTGAAGAAGGGCGGCAGCGCGGTGGATGCCGCGATCGCCGCGAACGCGGTGCTCGGATTGATGCAGCCGGTGCTGAACGGCATCGGCGGCGATGCGTTCGCGATCGTCTGGGACCCGAAGACGAAGCAGCTATACGGCTACAACGGTTCCGGCCCGTCCGCGAAAGGGCGCGATCTCGAGAAGATGCAGGCCGAGGTGAAGGCCGCGTACGCGAAGGCCGGCATGAAACCGTCTGACCAGATCCCGATGTACGGATCGCTGCCGGTCACGGTGCCCGGCACGGTCGACACATGGTTCGCGCTGCACGAAAAATTCGGCAAGCTGTCGATGGCCGAGGACCTGGCACCGGCGATCTGGTACGCCGAACACGGCTTTCCGGTGACGCAAATCGTCGCGCGTTATTGGAAAGGCAACTTTCGCGCGTTCGAGAAAAACAGCAAGCTGATCGAGGAACTCGACAACGCGCGCAAGCTGTACCTGATCGATGGTCACGTGCCCGAGCAGGGCGAGGTGTTCAGGAATCCCGACCTCGCGCGCACGCTGACCGAAATCGCGCAAGGCGGCCGCGATGCGTTCTACAAGGGAAAGATTGCGCACACCATCGACGCATACTTCAAGCGCATCGGCGGCGACCTTCGCTATTCCGATTTCGCGAACTTCCACGGCGAATGGGTGACGCCACAGTCGGTGAACTACCGCGGCTACGACGTCTACGAATTGCCGCCGAACGGGCAGGGCTTCGCGACGCTCGAGATGCTGAACATCCTGGAGGGCTTCGATTTGAAGAAAATGGGCGTGGGCAGCGCCGACGCGCTGACCGCCGAAATCGAGGCCAAGCGCCTGGCGTATGCCGACCTTGCGAAGTACTACGCCGATCCGCGCTTCTACGACGTGCCCATGACAGGCTTGCTCTCCGAAAAATACGCCGATGCGCGTCGCAAGCTGATCGACCTCGCCCATGCCAATGCGAACATCGGGCCCGGCGATCCGCGCCTGTTCAACGGCGACACCACCGATTTCGAAACCGCCGATTCGAGCGGCATGATGGTGTCGATGATCCAGTCCAACTACGCCGGCATGGGTTCGGGGCTGGTGGCCGACGGGCTGGGTTTCATGTTCCAGGATCGCGGCGCGCTGTTCTCGCTGCACACGGGCGACGCCAACGTGTACGCGCCCGGCAAGCGGCCGTTCCACACCATCATTCCGGCATTCATGATGAAGGACGGCCAGCCGTGGATGGCGTTCGGCGTGATGGGCGGCGACATGCAGCCGCAAGGCCAGGTGCAGGTGCTGGTCAACATGATCGACTTCGGCATGAACGTGCAGGAAGCCGGCGACGCCGCGCGCTGGCGGCACTTCGGCAACGCCACGCCGACCGGCTTGCCCGCGGAAGGCATCGGCACCGTGCAACTGGAATCGGGCTTCGATCCGGGCCTCGCGGCAGAACTCGAAAGGCGCGGCTACAAAATCGACCTTGTCAAACCCGGTACCGGTGCGTTCGGCGGCTACGAAGCGATCCAGTACGACGCGAAGCATCACGTTTACTGGGGCGCGACCGAGATGCGCAAGGACGGCGGGGTGATCGGTTACTGAGTTTGGCGCAAGGAGTTGGGCTATAGCCGTCACGGCTGCGCGGGACACGCTGACGCATTCGGGATTGTCAATCCTTCAATGCGCCACGGCTCGACGGTACCATCCGGCAGGTGCACCGCCACGATCCGGTTGCCGTCGCCTTCCGCCACCAGCAGCGTGTCGGGCGACAGCGCTTCGACCGCGAGCGGGCCATCGAGCAGCGCGGCGACGGTGGTGACGTCGTGCGTCGCGAGATCGAGCTTGCGCAAGGCATTATTGAAGGTGTCGGCGATGTAAAGGCTGCCGCCGTTCCATGCGACGTCTTCGGCGTGCTGCAGCAGCGCGCGACTGGCCGCGCCATTGCGCATGCCGAAGTCGAACAGGCCGCGGCCGACCAGCGTCGAGACCTTGCCGTCCGGCAGCGCGATCGCGCGTATCGAGGACGATTCCGGATCGGCGTCGTACAAGATGCCGTCATGCAAGCTCAATCCGCTGGGTTGCGCGAATTGCGCTGCATCGCGCGAGCCATCGACGAGGCCTTCTTCGCCCGTACCGGCCCATGGACCAATACCTTGAGTAGCGGGGTCGTAGCGCCAGATCTGATGGTCGCCTGCCATCGACACGTAAAGCTTGTCGCCGTGCCACGCGAGATCCCACGGCGAGTTCAGCACTGCCGAACGTGCGGGAAACGAGCCCCTGATTGCGAATCCGCGTTGTCCGCTTCCGACGACCGTGGCGACCGCGTGCGTGGCGAGGTCCACGCGTCGGATCCTCTGGTTGTCGGTGTCGGCGACATACAGCGCGCCATCATGGAAGGCGAGTCCGTGCGGGCGATTGAACGTCGCGTGCGTGCCGTCGCCGTCCGCGCTACCCGCGCACCCGCTGCCGATGATGGCCTGCAGCTTGCCCGAATGATCGGCCAGCACGATCCGGTTGTGGCCAGTATCCGCAATCGCGACGAGGGTGGGCGAAACCGCGATGCCGCTCGGTGTCGCCAAACCGCGAGACTGGAACTGCTGCGGGCGCAGCGGCAGTTCCGACAATTCCGATGCGGGCGGCGCATCCTTCAATGCGGCTTCGATCGGCGCCGCAAGCTGTTCGTACGACTGTTCGCCAATGAAGGTGTGCCTGATGCTGCCGTCCGGACCCACCAGTATTAACGTCGGCCACGCCTGCACGCCATAGGCATTCCACAGGCCCATGTCGGGATCCAGCACGATCGGGTGACGCAGGTCGTAGTGCTGGATGAAGGCCTCCAGCCCCTGTTTCGTCTTCGATGCGCTGAACTTGGGCGAGTCGATGCCGATCACCACCAGCCGCTCGCCGAAGCGTTCTTCCAGTTGCTTTTCCGCGGGCAGCATGTGGACGCAGTTGATGCAACCCGGCGTGAAGAAATCCAGCAGCACCGCGCGGCCTTGCAGATCCTTCCAGTCGAGCGGACGCGACACGTTGAACCACGTCAGCCCCCGCGGAAATGCGATGGCGCGTTGCGCCCAGGCGCGCGGCAGGCCCATCAACAAGCCGCCGGTCACCACCAGCGCGGCGACGAAGGTGATCAAGATGCGTTTCATGCAGCGATCCGGAAGGTTGGGTCAGTTTGCGCCACGGGTGAGCGCGTACACGCCGGTGTGCAGCGCCGAGACGCCTTGTTCCGAGAACGACGGTTGCGAGGCCAGGATGTCGCGGTACTCCAGTTGATCGACCTGCCAGTGCTTTTCGAACAGATCGTGCACCTCGGCATCGTCCACGCTGAAAGGCGGACCTTGCATTTCGCTCTCGGGATAGGCCAGCGTGATGAGTAGACCGGCGCTGCCTGCAGGCAATTGCGCGTACAGCTCATCGACCAGCCGCTGGCGCATCGGCGCCGGCATCGCGATCAGCGCGGCTCGATCGTAGAACGCATTGCACTGCGCAATCGCGTCCGAATCCACCGCAAACACGTCGCCGTTGATGATCTCGATCTCGCCACCGGGTGCGTTGGTGACTTCGTAATGCGTACCGTCGGCCGCGCCCCGCGTGCGCGCGTGCAACTGGTTCTCCGCGAGAAACGATTCGATGGCGATGGCCGAGACGTCCACGCCCAGCACGCGCATGCCGTGTTGCGCCAGCCACAGCATGTCCAGCGACTTGCCGCACAGCGGCACCAGCACGCGGGAGCCGCGCGGCGCGTCCAGTGCCGCCCAGTGTTGCACCAGCAGCGGCATCACTTCCGAACGATGCCAGCCGGTGCGCCCCTCGCGCCAGCGCTTCAGCCAGTACTCGGTTTCCATCGTGCATGCCTCCGCCGCTCGGGGCCCCGTGGCGCATGACTATAATCCTTCGATTGTTCGAATTGGAGCTCGCGATGAACGCCCCCACCCGCATCGACACCAAGCGCGTGATCCATCCGCCGCGCGGCACCGAACTCACCTGCAAGAACTGGTTGATCGAGGCGCCGTACCGGATGATCCAGCACAATCTCGATCCCGAGGTGGCAGAGAATCCGGCGGAGCTGGTGGTGTACGGCGGCATCGGCCGTGCCGCGCGCAATTGGGAATGCTTCGACGCGATCCTGCGCTCACTTCGCGAATTGAATCCGGACGAAACGCTGCTGGTGCAATCGGGCAAGCCTGTCGGCGTATTCAAGACCCACGTGGATGCGCCGCGCGTGCTGATCGCCAATTCCAATCTCGTGCCGCACTGGGCGACCTGGGAACATTTCCACGAACTCGACCGGAAAGGCCTGATGATGTTCGGGCAGATGACGGCCGGCTCATGGATCTACATCGGCTCGCAGGGCATCGTGCAGGGCACCTACGAAACCTTCGTCGAAATGGGTCGCCAGAGTTACGGCGGTAATCTGAAAGGCAAGTGGATCCTGACGGCGGGCCTCGGTGGCATGGGCGGTGCGCAACCGCTGGCGGCAGTGATGGCCGGCGCGTGCATGCTGGCCGTCGAATGCCAGCAATCGCGCATCGATTTCCGCCTGAAGACCGGCTACGTCGATGAGCAGGCGAAGGATCTCAATGATGCACTCGCGCGCATCGAGAAATACACCAAGGCAGGCGAAGCCAAATCGATCGCGCTGCTCGGCAACGCCGCCGACGTGCTGCCGGAACTGGTGAAGCGCGGCGTGAAACCCGACGCCGTCACCGACCAGACCTCCGCGCACGATCCGGTCAACGGCTATCTGCCGCAGGGCTGGACGGTGGAGCAGTGGTTCGAGCGCCGCAAGAGCGATCCCGACGGCACCCGCGACGCGGCCAAGCAATCGATGAAGACCCACGTCGAGGCGATGCTCGCGTTCCACGCGCAAGGCATCCCGACCTTCGATTACGGCAACAACATCCGCCAGATGGCGTTCGACGTCGGCTGCAGGAACGCGTTCGACTTCCCCGGTTTCGTCCCGGCCTACGTGCGCCCGCTGTTCTGCCGTGGCATCGGGCCGTTCCGCTGGGTCGCGCTGTCCGGCGATCCCGAGGACATCCTGAAAACCGACGCCAAGGTCAAGGAACTGATCCCGGACGACAAGCACCTGCACAACTGGCTGGACATGGCCGAGAAGCGCATCCACTGGCAGGGCCTGCCATCGCGGATTTGCTGGGTAGGGCTGGGTCAGCGCGACAAGCTGGGGCTGGCGTTCAACGAGATGGTGCGCAACGGTGAACTGAAAGCGCCCGTGTGCATCGGCCGCGATCATTTGGATTCCGGCTCGGTCGCCTCACCCAATCGCGAAACCGAGTCCATGCGCGACGGTTCCGACGCGGTGTCGGACTGGCCGCTGCTCAATGCGCTGCTCAACACCGCGAGCGGTGCCACCTGGGTATCGTTCCACCACGGCGGCGGCGTCGGCATGGGCTATTCGCAACACGCCGGCTTGGTGGTCGTCTGCGACGGCACCAAGGAAGCCGACGCCCGCATCGCCCGCGTACTGTGGAACGACCCCGGCACGGGCGTGATGCGCCACGCTGACGCCGGCTACCCGGAAGCCATCGAGTGCGCGAAGGAAAAGGGGCTGAAGCTGCCGATGGTGTGACTGCCTTCTATTCTCTACCTTTAGGAGCGACCAATGGCTGACGTGAGAAAGCACGTACGGGTCTTCTTAGCGTCACCAGGCGATCTGGCAGAGGAAAGGAGGCTAGCAAAGTCAGCAGTGGATGAGTTTAATAGTCTTTTCTCGGAAAGCTTCGGTTATCAGGTAGATCTAGTCGGCTGGGAAGATACGGTCTCAGTTTTTGGTCGACCGCAGGCGATCATAAATAGTGATCTCGCTAAATGTGAGTTATTTGTGGGTGTGATTTGGAAAAAGTGGGGCACCCCACCTAATGTCGAAGGCCCGTATACGTCTGGATTCGAAGAAGAATTTCGTACATCGCTGGCGAGACGGAATGATTCTGGATCGCCTGAGATGAGCTTGTTTTTCAAAGATATATCTGAAGAATTGCTTAGAGATCCAGGTGAGCAGTTAAGAAAAGTCATCGCATTCAAGCAAGAGCTAATTGACGGAAAATATCTTTTATTTGAAATGTTTTCAGAACCCCGAGCATTTGAAAGGAAATTTTTTCGCTGTATTGCTCAGTACGTGAAACGCATCGCCGATGAAGAAAATGCGGTCGCGTCTGCCGAAGTACAAGCGTCCAAAGGCGCCTCTAATGGTTCGGCGACCAGAAAATATACTAATGAGCCTATTCTTTCTAAAGGAACAGCGGTTTTCGCAAGAAATTTTTTAGAACTTTGCGAAAAAGGCGGTGTATCGAAGATATCGGGTTCCGACATAGCGCGATTTCGTCTTTTTGCAACTTTGGTAAAGAACGAGAACAATGATGTTCAGCATCTTGGGGTACATGATGCAAACATTCTATATTCGCATGATAACAATACATTAGATGAAACGGAGCGATTCGGATTGATGGTTACTGGGTTGGCCAATTTGAGTAACGAAAATACGCCCATCTGGAAATGGATAGCTTCTTTTGAGAATTATGAAGAGATATTGCTTCACCTATCATGTTCGGAGGAAGCTGTCGTGCAGAGTGGCGCGTTGACAGCCATGCGGATCCTGGAATGCCAGATTTATTCAAGAAAAAATAGATCCGACATAATTACGTTTTGGCTCGACGATAGGCGATCGTCAGGCGCAAAAATTGCAGCTATTAAATATCTATCGGTTTGTGGTTCAAAGAGTGATGTGGAATTACTGCGGGCCGAATTCGGCCTGAACAATATACAAACCGCCTATGCTGCCGTGGAGGCGATTGTTCGCATTTCGCTTCAGGATGGTAGAAGTGGCGCCATATCGACACTGTATAGTCTTCGCCCGACTAGTGTGTCTAAGGATTTGGTTGAGCAATTATTTAGCGTGGATCCGGAAGCTTTACCAGATGAGTTAATTATTGCTGGTGTCGAACAACCGAGTGAAGAAGTGAGGTTTGCGGCTATAAAAATCGGTTTTTCGCGCAAACTTTTTGATACGAAGCAGTCTGAAGAACTGCTCAAGGATGATTCACCGAGAATTAGATTTCTTGCCGTAGTTTATTTACTAGAAGGTAGGCGTGCGTTCTCTGAGGATGAGATTGCTGAGATATTTAAGAAGCCAGGTCAGGCCTCAGGTTTGTTGAGTGGCGGCAACCACGACTACCTTAATGGTGCTAAAAAGATACTTCTTGCCAAATGTCAAGATGATGAGCTTGAGCAGAAAGCAAAGAAAGAAGGCGCTTTTGGGTTTGGCGCCAATATTACTCTCATTGGAAGGCGGTTTAAAGATCGAGGGGACGAATTACGAAAGTGGATTGATGATGGGTTCCGCAGCATCTTCGCGGCGGGTCTTGAGAGCTTATCGCGTATTTTCGATGAAGATCAAAAGTTCTTATCAGAAGTAAGAAATCTTGAAATGCATATTACGGGTGCCAATACGCGTTTTGCGCTTGATGTTCTTTATCAAGTTTCTAACCAACGTGATCTTAATCTCGTGAGACGGGCATTGGCCCGAGTGTCAGTGGATCCGTCGTCTGCTGATTTTTATTTTCTTGGGAAGTATGGCGACTGGAGCGACGTCCCTCTAGTTCTCGCTTTGGCCAAGAAAGCCAGAGGGTTGGGAAGCCTTCTAATTTCGCCTCAGCCGGATGGAGATAGGATTGTGGCAGGTTGTCTTTTTAGGCTCGGGAGACATCGACTTTATGACTTGCTCCTTCTGGATATGTCTGAGTCGATCCGTATAGATTTAGCGTCTCTGGTTCCGAATTCTGTATTAGTTGGTTTTTCTGACGAACAGTTACTGAGTTTGCTTCACGTTGAATCCGATTCGTTTAGGAGATTTTTTGCGATTAAACTTGTTATTGCGTTACCAAAGAGAAGAGTGTTATCGATTTTGCGCGCTTATATTGAAGGCGCGAGTGCGAGGTTTTATAATGTGATATTTTGGCTTGATCTAGGTGCGTCTCTTTCGAGACGAGCGGCTATTAGGGCAGCTCGTCTCTCGCTCCCAAGGCTCTAGCTCTAGACTTCGGAGTTCTTCCATTGCGGCGTGCGCGACGACCCATGTTCAATGCGCGATTGCGCTTCAGGCGCGGGCCGCTATCCCGCTGAGGGCGATCCGAAACTTGGCATCGGCAGGGACAAACGAAGTCCACGAACAAACCGGGGTCCAGTCGGCAAAGCGATACACCTTGCGGAACGGCTGGACCACCGCAGGTGGGCCGAGCGCCAGCGAAGGTGAGCATCGCGAATGATGCGAACAATCCCGCCGCGTTGGTCCAAAAGGCGGGATGCGCCGCTGCGCGGCTGCTCCCGCCCTACGTGTCAGGTGTCGAGAGAAGCGAGTTCGAGACTGCCCGAACCGCCAATCACTTCGCGAACAGCTTCGACCGATCCGCAAACGCTTTGAACTCCAGCGCGTTGCCGGACGGATCTAGCAGGAACATCGTCGCCTGCTCGCCGGGCTGGCCCTTGAAGCGCACGTGCGGCTCGATCACGAAGTGCGTGCCGGCTTCGCGCAGCTTCTCGGCCAGCGCGTGCCACGCATCCATGTCCAGCACCACGCCGAAGTGCCGCACCGGCACGTTGTCGCCGTCCACGTCGTGCGCCGCCGCTGCGTGCAACTCCTCCGGTGCGACGTGGGCGACGATCTGGTGGCCGTAGAAGTCGAAGTCCACCCAGGTGTCGCTGGAGCGCCCTTCCGCGCAGCCGAGCAGGCCGCCGTAGAAGCCGCGGGCTTCACCCAGCGAGGCGACGGGGAAGGCAAGATGGAACGGGGGCAGTTCTGGCATGGCGGCTCTGCGGTCGGTTGCGTCGTGGCCAGTATGCACGAAGCGCGACGGCCCGGCGCCGCGTTTCGTTGCCGTTGGGGTTGCGGTCGTAGCATGGCGTGGCCCCCCAGAGGAGCACGCCATGGCCGACGAAAACGTGAGCAAGCAGCTCGATCAAGTGACCGACACGTTGACGCAGCTCAAGGAGATGCACCATTACGCGAAGAACAACGTCGAGCGGCTGACCGCGATCTGGCTGCTGTTCGACGGCGAGCTGTCGAAGCTGAAACAGACCGACAAGATCGACGACCTGATGAACCGTCAGGGCCAACTCCACGACGCGCTGGAAAAAGTAATCGCCGATCTCGAAGCGTTGCAGCAGAAACTGCAACCGCCACCGGAGCAAGCGGCCGGCTGACGACGGTTGCGGCGGCCGGGCACTGCTCAGCGCGATTTCCGCCGCACAATCCAGTCGTCGATGACGGATTTCGGCAGCGGGAAGTAGCCGTTGGCGACGTCGGGTCGGTCGCGCTCGCATCCGGCGCCAGGTGGACGTGCCATGCGCCTATGCGGGCGACTTGCAGGCAATCGTCGATTTCGTGCAGGTCATCCTTGTGGGTTTCGTCGTGGCCCCGCAGCAGCGTTTGCTTCGCGCGTTGCTTGGCTTCGGCCTTGTTCGTTGCGCCGAAGAATCCCCACGCGTGGTGTTCGCCGAACACGCCCGGCCGGTAACCGCCGATGTTGATGAAGTAAAGGTGCAATCCGTTGCCCGGCGGCGTGCGCAACAATGTCACGCGGTAACCCGCGACGCTGTCGAGGAAGCACCAGGCGTCCACGTGCAGCCCGCGTGGTTCGCCGAACCAGCCGTCCAGCAACTGATCGTGCACGGCTTCCAGTGAATCGCCGACGGCGAAGGCCACGTCGTGGAGTTCGGTTCTTGCGCGGGGAGCGGTGCCACCCAGTACGCAGGCGATCAGGCGTTCGGTCATGCTGAAGCAGGTCGGCAAGGGTGGCCATCATGCCACGCGACCTCGGCGGCGTCTCTTCCACGCATCATCGTGCGAAGACGCTTTTCACGCCGCTTTCAAGCAGACGTGCGTAGCCTTCGTGCGGTCCATGCATTCCTTCACGGAAGAACCGCGATGAAATACAAAACCCTGTCGCTGCACTCCGACTTCGAGGTCGCCTTCGCGGCACGCCAGGTGCAGGCGGCGGAGATGACGCTCGCCCCGGGTTCGAATACCGGCGGCCCCGACAATCGCCACCGCGGGGCTGACCAGTGGATGTACGTCGTTTCTGGGGCCGGCTTGGCCGTCATCGATGGCGTGCAGCAACCGTTGCAGGCCGGCAGCCTGCTGGTGATCGAACACGGCGAGTCCCACGAGATCCGCTGCACGGGCGGTCAGCCGTTGCGCACCGTCAACTTCTATTCGCCGCCTGCGTACGATGACGATGGCGAACCATTGCCCGCTGGCGAAGGCTGATCGGCGCTGACGTCATGCGTGCTTCGTTCATCTGCGGGTAGGCTCGTTCGAATCGGCGCCCCGCGTGGGATTCAGCGGCAGGGCGCGCCGGGATATGCGTCGATGCTCACGCCGCCTGCACGATGTGTTTGCGCAAAGTTATCGCGGCGCTGCGGATACTTGCAACGCAACGGAAGCTGATGCGGAGAAGTCCCATGAAACGGCTGTTGGCGCTGGCGACCGGCATTGCTGCCGGCGCTGTGGTGATGTACATGCTGGACCCGAACAGTGGGCGGCGTCGGCGTGCCCTGGTGCGCGACAAGGCGGTCGCCACGGGCCACGACGTGGAACGGCTCGCGCGCGGGACGACGCGGCAAACTGCGAATCATGTGCGGGGCGTGGCCGCAAAGGTGCGTGCGCGGGTCCAGCGTTCTCATCCGGACGATGATCAGTTGCGCGACCACATCCGTTCAAGGCTCGGCCACGCGCTCCGCCATCCCGCCCGGGTCGAGGTCGATGTCGATCACGGGCACGTGGTGCTGAAGGGCACGGCGGACCCGGCTGAAACGGAGCATCTGGTCGCGACCATATCCAAGATGCGAGGCGTGCATGGCGTGGAGAACCGCCTGACGGCGGAAACTTGATGCGGCATCGAGTCGCACCGGCCAGGTCCGGGCGATGCAGGGATGCGATTATCAGAAGGAGGAAACATCGATGGGCAGCAACAAGGTACAGGGCGAAGGCGATTACGAGAGTGCGCGCCGCTATCGCAAGGCCACCGAGGAATCCGCGAGGGAACACGCCAAGGGCGGCGAGCCGAGCAAGGACGACGCGCGCAAGGCTTCGGACAAATTGACGCCGGAGGAACGCGAGGGGCGTTCGCGAGCCAAGGCCCCCGGGCAGGACAAGCGCGACGCCGCCTACATGGACGATCTGGTGGAAAAGAAGAATAAACGCTGATCTTCGAGCAGCGACTCATCCACTCGCCGGTCTCAGGTGCATCGCCGTGATGCGCCAGTGATGGCTGGTACGCGCGAACAGCAGGGTGATGGGGGGGCCGCATACAACGCCGAGCGTCGCTGTCGTGTTGTCATCAGACGCATGGATGGGTCATGCGGGACGCAAGGCGGGTGGCAGCCCGCCGCTGTAGTGTGTCGATTCCCCACGAAGGCGGGATTCGCTGCGCTCCTCCCGCCCTACGTTTCCATCCGTGTCACGCGGCCTTGGCCTCGTCCTTCAGCGTCTGCATGTCGATGACGAAGCGATACTTCACGTCGCTTTTCAGCATCCGTTCGTAGGCGGTATTGATGTCGCGCATCGCGATCGTCTCGATGTCGCTGACGATGCCGTGTTCGGCACAGAAATCCAGCATCTCCTGGGTTTCGCGGATGCCGCCGATCAGCGAGCCCGCGATGCCGCGACGCTTCATGATCAGGTTGAACACGGTGGGCGAGGGATGTGGCGAATCGATTGGCGGCGCACCCACCAGGCACATCGTGCCGTCGCGCTTCAGCAGGTCGAGGTAGGCGTCGAGATTGTGCGGCGCCGCGACCGTGTTGAGGATGAAATCGAAACTGCCGGTGTGCTGCGCCATCTGCGCCGGGTCTTTGGAGATCACCACTTCGTCGGCGCCAAGGCGTTTGCCGTCCGCTATCTTGTTGGGCGATGTGGTGAACAACACCACGTGCGCACCTATCGCGTGCGCCAGTTTCACGCCCATGTGGCCCAGCCCGCCCAGCCCCACGATGCCGACTTTCTTGCCCGGTCCGGCGCCCCAATGACGCAGCGGCGAATAGGTGGTGATGCCGGCGCACAGGAGTGGCGCGACCGCTGCAAGATTCTTGTCGTGCTTGATGTGCAGCACGAATTTTTCGTCGACGACGATCTGGGTGGAATAGCCGCCGTAGGTGTTGCCGTGGTCTTGCTGGGTCGGGCCGTTGTAGGTGCCGGTGAATCCGTTTTCGCAGTAGTTTTCTTCGCCGGCCTTGCACGAATCGCAATGCCCGCAACTGTCCACCATGCAGCCCACGCCCACGGTCTCGCCCACCTTGAAGCCGAGTACGTCCTTGCCGACCGCCGTCACGGTGCCGACGATTTCGTGACCGGGCACGGACGGGTAAACCGTGTTGCCCCATTCGTTGCGTGCGGTGTGCAAATCGGAATGGCACACGCCGCAATAAAGAATGTTGATCGCGACATCGCGCGGGCCGGGCTCGCGGCGTTGGATCGCGTGCGGGCCGAGTGGCTTGTCGGCGGATGGGGCGGCGTAGGCGGGGGTGTTGGTCATTCGTCATCTCCTCAAAGGCAGGGCTCGCAAAAAAAGATCTGGTTGGCACCAAACCTCCGCGACGCCAATTGTCATTCCGGAGCGGGCCGCAGGCCCGAACCTGGAATCGGTTTGGGCATGGCAAGTACCGCGATACCGATTCCGGGTTCTGTCTGCAAAGAGCGCAGACAGCCCCGGAATGACTACAAGCAATCTGGCAAGGCGTTCAACCCGCGGCTTTTTCGCGCACCGGCAATTTCCAGTTCGGCCGGACGAAGTGGCAGGTGTAGCCGTTCGGGATGCGTTCCAGGTAATCCTGGTGCTCGGGTTCGGCTTCCCAGAAATCCCCGGCGGGCGCGACTTCGGTGACAGCCTTACCGGGCCACAGGCCGGAGGCGTTCACGTCGGTGATGGTGTCCTCGGCAATCCGTTTCTGCTCGTCGCTGGTGTAGAAGATCGCCGAGCGGTAACTGGTGCCGATGTCGTTGCCTTGCCGGTTCACCGTGGTCGGGTCGTGGATCTGGAAGAAGAATTCCAGCAGCTTGCGATAGTTGGTTCGAGCCGGGTCGAACGCGATCTCGATGGATTCGGCATGGGTGCCGTGGTTGCGGTAGGTGGCATTCGGAACGTCGCCGCCGGAATAACCGACGCGCGTGGACACCACGCCGGGTTGCTTGCGGATCAGATCCTGCATGCCCCAGAAACAGCCGCCGGCAAGGATGGCGCGTTCGGTGGTCATGATTTTGGTTCCTCGATTCGGGCCTGGGCGTCAGGCGTGTTCAAACAATTTACGGTACTCCCCGTAGCCTTCCTTTTCCAGATCGGCCAGCGGGACGAAGCGCAATGATGCCGAGTTGATGCAATAGCGCAGGCCACCGCGCTCGCGCGGACCATCATCGAACACGTGGCCGAGATGGCTGTCGCCGTGTTTCGAGCGCACCTCGGTGCGGACCATGCCGTGGCTGGCGTCGTGTTTCTCGATCACGTTGGCAGCTTCGACCGGTTTGCTGAAACTCGGCCAGCCGCAGTGGCTCTGGAACTTGTCGAGCGAGGTGAACAGCGGTTCGCCGGAAACGATGTCCACGTACAGGCCGGGTTCGCGGTGTTCGTTGAATTCGTTGTCGAACGGGCGTTCGGTGGCCGCTTCCTGGGTGACGCGATACTGCAGCGGACTCAGGTGCGCGAGCGCTTCAGGGCTTTTGCGGTAATCGGGCATGGCGGACTCCGGGCCGAGAGGGCCGAGTGAACGATGAGTGCGACATGGAGGCGACGCGCGCGCGCCTCAAGGTGTGTTCGTGTGGCCGAAGCGAGTCGATACCCGCCATGCAACTTGCGGCAAGCGCCGATCGGGATTCGCGTGCATACTCCGCCCGTTCTGGCATCGGAAAAAAAATGCAGCGTCGCGACGTGTTGAAGGGTATGGTTCTGGCAGGCGCGGCGGTCGCGCTGGCGCGTCCGTTGCGGGCGGCCGCGAAAGGCCCTGGCGTCGAGGCGAGCTTGGCCACACTGGAACGCCAGCATGGCGGCCGGCTCGGCGTGGCGATTCACGACACCGGCAGCGGCCGCCGCGTTGCGCATCGCGGCGACGAACGCTTCCTGATGTGCAGCACGTTCAAGTTGCTGCTGGCTGCGGCCGTGCTGCAACGCGTGGATAGCGGCGAAGAGAAACTGGATCGCCGCATCGTGTTCGGGAAGGGCGTGCTTCTGGAATGGGCGCCCGTGGCGCGCAAGCACGTCGGGCCGCCCGGCATGACGATGTCGGCATTATGCGAAGCCGCGATCACCCAGAGCGACAACACCGCGGCGAATCTTTTGTTGAAGCAGATCGGCGGGCCGCAAGCGCTTACTGCATATGCGCGCGGCCTGGGCGACACATCCACGCTGCTGGATCGCTACGAGCCGGAGTTGAATCCCTACGACACCACGACTCCGAAAGCGATGCTTGGGGACATGGAGCAACTATTGTTGGGGAGTCGGCTTTCCCGATCGTCGCGCGAGTTGTTGATACGCTGGCTGTTAGCCTGTCAAACCGGACTTCAATCGTTGCGTGCGGGAATACCGAGCGGTTGGCGAGTCGGTGACAAGACGGGCCAGTGGGATGGAAACGGGGTCGGTGCAAATAATGACATTGCAATCGTCTGGCCGCCAAATGGAAAACCGCTCTTGGTCACCGCGTACTACATGAATCACACCACAAAGCCTTCTATTCGCAAGGCGGTATTGGCGGAAGTGGGACGCATCATCGCAACGATGGCGTAGCAAACTGCGCATGGGTGTAGGCTTCGCGCTCATGCATCCGCGACTCGCCCGTCCATGGTGACCGCTCCGTTGCTGCCGCCGCAGCTTCAGGGCGCGCTGCAAAAAGCGCAAGGCGAATTGGCGCGCCGCCAGTTCGACGCCGCTTCCACCACGCTGGCATCGGTGCTGGCCATGGCACCGGAGTGCGCGCCTGCGCTCGGCATGGCCGCGATCGCGGCGCAGATGCAGGGTCGGCACGATCGCGCCATCGCCTGTTTTCGCAAGGCGCTCGAAACCCAGCCGAACGATGCGGGGCTCCATGCCGGCCTCGGCATTTCGTTGTTCGAATCCGGCGACATCGAAGGTGCGATCGCGATGCTGCGACGCGCGTGCGAGCTGGCTCCCGACGTTGCCTCGGGTTGGTACAACCTCGGCAAGGCGCTCAAGCTGCAGGTCCATACGGAAGAGGCGATCGACGCGCTGCGACATGCGTTGCGGCTGGATCCCTCGAACGTTCCGGCGCGCCTGACGCTTGCCGACGCGCTGGCCAGCATCGGCGAGATCGGCGCGGCGGCTGCCGAGTTGCGGCGCATCCTGATAACGCATCCGTCTGATGCGCACGCGTGGTTCGCGCTCGTCAACCTGAAAGTCATTCCGCTTTCCGCGGAAGATGCGGAAGTATTGCGCCGGAACTTCGAGCAGGCGGCCGGTTCGCCGGAAGACCGCGTGCTGTTCGGGTTCGCGCTGGCGCGGGCGCTGGAGGATCGGGGCGATTACGCCGCGTCGTTCGAGGTTTTGCGGCGCGCGAACCGGCTGCAACGCCGCCGGATGCGCTGGAATGCAGCCGAGCACCGCGAGGGCGTCGGTGCGATCGAAAACGCCTTCGCGGCAAACATGCCCGCGCCGGTGGATCCGGAACAGGGCCGCGAAGTGATTTTCATCGCGAGCATTCCGCGTTCGGGTTCATCGCTGATCGAGCAGATCCTCGCCTCGCATCCGGAAGTCGAAGGCGCCAATGAAATCACGGATTTGCCGCGGATCTTGGATGCCGAATCGACGCGGCGCGGCCGCCCTTGGCCCGAATGGGTGCAGCAGGCGGATGCAGCGGACTGGCACCGGCTCGGCCGTGAATATCTTGAGCGCACTGCACGCTGGCGGACGCACAAACCACGGTTCACCGACAAAAACCTGGTGACCTGGAAATACCTTGGCGCGGTGCGGATGATGCTGCCGGCTGCCCGCGTAGTAGTGGTGCGTCGCGACCCCATCGAGGCCTGCCTGGCCTGCTACCGGCAATGGTTTGCCAGCGGTACCCAGTTTGCCTACGACCTCGACGATCTGGCGGATTACTGCATCGACTTCACCCACTTGACGCGGCTCTGGTTGCGGCGATTCCCGGAGCGCGTGTTCGACCTCGAATACGAGGCGTTGCTGACCGATCCGGAAACGGTGACACGGCGTCTGCTGGACTTCTGTGGCTTGGCGTTCGATCCCGCGTGCCTCGACTTCCATCGCACGCGCCGGGCCGTGGTCAGTGCCGCCAGCGCCGGACAGGTGCGGCAGCCGCTGCGGCGCGACACGGCGCGCGCGGCGCGGTATGGGCAGGAACTGGACACGTTGCGCGCGAGGTTGCGCGATGCCGGATTGACCTGACCTGCGATTTGGCATGAAAGCTTTGCGTGGGATTTCTGCTTCTTCAATGGCGCCGTTGTGAACCAACCCTTGCATTCGGGTTAATGCGTGGTTAAGGTGAAAGCAGCGCCGTTACGAGGGACGGTGCAGACCGCGTCTGACGACCTAACGGCCGCCAAGGCGTAATCGGGTGCGGTCGTGTGCCCGCCATGGGGAGAGACGGACCCTCGTCCGCGCCGTGCTGCCTTATTGGGGGTGCACGTCGCATGAAAGTCCAATCCCGGCGCGCTTCGCGCAATCGCATCTTCCAGCGCAAGGCGCTGGCGCTAGCAATCGGTGGTTCCGTTGCATTGGCGTTCTCGGGCGGCGCGTTCGCGCAGGCCACCACCGGCACCATCTACGGCAGCGTGCCGGTTGCCGTCAATGAAACCATCCAGATCACCGGTGGTGCGGGTTACAACCGCACCATCAGTGTCGGCCCTTCGGGCCGCTATTCGATCACGCTGCCGGTCGGTAACTACACCGTCTCGCTTTTGCGGGATGGCAAGGTTATACAGTCGAAGAGCAACGTCACGCCCGCCGCGGCGGGCGCGGTGGTGGTCGATTTCACGTCGGGCGGTGCGACCACGGCGCAGACGTTGGGCACAGTTACCGTCACTGCAAATGCAATCCCGGCAATCGATGTGACCACCACCAACCAAGTCACGACCATCACAGCGAAGCAATTGCAGCAACTGCCCATCAACCGCAGCGTGGAAGACATCGCCATGCTGGCGCCGGGGGTCACGGCAGGTGCATCCGAATTGGGAACCGGTCCCCTCAATGCGCCGCTGCTGGTGTTCGGCGGGGCTTCAGTGGCTGAGAACGCCTATTACATCGATGGCTTCAACAGTACCGATGCGCTCACCGCCCAAGGCGGTGTCGGCTTGCCGTATTTCGCCCTCGAGCAGGTGCAGACGATCACCACGGGCTACGACGCCCGCTATGGTCGCTCGGTAGGCGGTGTGATCAACCAGATCGGCAAGAGTGGGTCCAACGAATGGCATTTCGGAGTCCGTGCCTCTTGGGCGCCAGCAACTTGGCGGGATGACTACGTCAACTCCTACTACAACAATCCGCTTTATTTGAAGAATCCGCCAGACACGATTGACCCAACAGAGGTGCCGGGTCAGCTTTACCGGTATCGCAAAGGCGACGAACGTCAGGAGACCATCTACGACGCGTATGTTAGCGGCCCGATCGTTCCGGACAAGCTGTTCTTCTATCTCTCGGCGGAAAAAGATCAGGTTCGTGGATACAGCGTACAACCCGTCTCTTCCTCCTCCAACGACGCCTACATCCAGAACTATCCGAAAATTTATGCCAAGCTGAACTGGAACATCAACGACAGCAATATTCTGTCGCTGACCACTGTGCAGAGCGCGTACAAGAACTACGACAGGTATTACGATTTCGACAATGATACCTATCAGACCGGGGCCTATCTAAGCGACGGCCCCACCACCAAAACCTTGTTCCGAGTGGGGGTGCTCAACTACACCTCGTACATCACTGACAATCTGACTTTGAACGCGATGTACGGCAAGATGCATGGAGAGTACTTCTCGGCGCAGCTTCCCTATCCCGGATTTGATCCCACCTTGCCTGCAATTCTCCGGCCGGATCGGCAGAATCCCGCGTATACCCCCAATGGACAGGTTGACAACGCTTGGCAAGGGCAGGCCAATGTCGGTGATCCGTCCCACCGGGATACGGTCGCGAATTACCGGCTGAGCCTGGATTACAAATGGCGCACCCACGACTTCCAGGTCGGGATAGACAACATCACCACGTGGGACAAGAACGACGGCTCGATCATGACGGGGCCAGGCTACGCTTGGGATTATCGTCTCAATACCCCCGGCGTGCCAATTTCAGGCACCAATCCCAATGTTCCGCCTTATGTCGGTCCGCCTGGTCCTGGTGGCTATTCGGTTTCCAAGTACATCTTCATCACTGCCGCGAGCGTCCGGGTCGCGCAGCGCGCCGCGTACGTGCAGGACAATTGGCAAGTTACACCGAACCTGCTTTTGAACCTCGGCGTGCGGGATGATTCATTCATCAACTATAACCCGTCGGGAGAGCCTTACATCCGCTTGACCAAGCCGCAGTGGGGTCCGCGACTTGGTTTTAGTTGGGACGTGCACGGCGATTCGACCACGAAGGTGTTCGGCAATGCCGGCCGCTATTACCTCGCGCTGCCCGCTGCGGTGGCGCTGCGTGGCGCCGGTGCTTCGTTCTACACCAATCAGTATTTCACCTACACGGGTATCGACCAGACAACCGGCGAGCCGCTTGGCTTGACGCCGATCCCGGAAAATCCCATTGGCGGCGTATCGGCCAACAATGAATATGGCCAGCCGCTCGACCCTCGCACCGTCGCAGCACAAAATATCAAGGCGGAGTATTCCGATAACTTCGTGCTTGGGCTGCAACAACAGTTCAATTTTCTCGACACCAAATGGATATTTGGCGCCACTGGTCGCTATCAGAAACTGGGTCGCATCGTAGACGACTGGGATGATAGCTACGCAATTTGCCAAGCAGCCGTCGCGCAGGGCTATCAAAACTTCGCGGCAAATGGGGGCTGCGACAACACTTACGGCTCGATCAACGGAGCAGTGCTGGTCAACCCGGGCACGACCCAGACATTGTTGGTCAATGACCCGGATGGGACCAGCCTGGATCGCGTGGTGGTTAGCAATGCCGACATGAAGTTCGATGGGCCACCCAAACGCCACTACTACTCGCTCAACCTGTCGCTGACGCATGAGTGGGATGGCAAATGGTTTGCCAAGATCGATTATGTGTTCTCGCGCGCGTACGGCAACACCGAGGGTCCAGTCGAATCGGATATTGGCCAAGGTGCTAGCTCAGTGTCCATCACCCAACAATGGGACTACTGGCAACTGATGAACTATTCAAACGGGCTGCTGCTCAACGATCAGAAGCATCAACTGAAAGTTTATGGTGCGTATGCGTTGACGCCCCAGTGGACTTTGGGTGCAAACCTGTTTATCGCATCTGGGCATCCAAAGACTTGTTTGGGCTATTTCGGACCAAGTGGGACGGACGATCCGCTGAGCTATGGCAGTTCCTACCATTGGTGCGACGGTAAACCGGTGCCTCGTGGCACCACAGGCTTTACGCCTTGGACGCATCAACTTAATCTCAACGTTGATTATCGTCCTGATTGGGCACAGCGGAGATTGGATTTCAACTTGGCGATATTCAACGTCTTCAACGAGCAGAAGACATTGCAGTACATAGCAGGCTTCGGACAGACTGGTGGGTACTCTGCGACTTACGATCGCGCGTATCAGTTTGAGTCTCCACGTTACGCACGTTTCACAGTGTCCTACGACTGGTGAGCGATTCGTGGGTCCACTCTCCGCGCCGGGCGGGATGCCCGGCGTCTTTTTGTGGGCGGCCAGCGGAAGCTGGCATGATCTCGACACGTCTCGCTGTGCCTGAGTTTTCAAGGTCCGGAGAGACTTCCAACTGCCAATGGAGCCGCTGCATGTCGAAGATCGAAGCCCGTCTCGCGGAAATCGGCTTGCAATTGCCGCCGCCCGTGAAGGCGCCGCCCGGCGTGGTACTGCCGTTCCGGTTCGTGCGCGTCGTCGGCAGTCGCGCGCTGGTCTCGGGGCATAGCCCGCAAGCGGCAGATGGTTCCGTCGCCGGGCCATTCGGGAAGGTGGGCCGCGAGCTGACGGTGGAGCAGGGCTACGCGGCCGCGAAGCTCACCGCGCTGTCGATGCTTGGAAGCCTTCAGCGCGAGCTCGGTGACCTCGATCGCGTGAAGAACTGGGTGCGCGTATTCGGCATGGTCAACTCCGCGCCGGACTTCGACAAGCAGCCCGCGGTCATCAACGGTTGCTCTGATCTGATCCTGCAATTGTGGGGAAGCGGGGCCGGCGCGCATGCCCGCAGCGCAGTCGGCATGGCCGAGCTGCCGTTCGGCGTTCCGGTGGAAATCGAGGCGGAGGTCGAGATTTCGTAAGCCGGTGGCAACCCACCTTTCGGCGCGATCGGCGGGGTGCCCCCGCTTCTCGCGCCTACGCCATTGCGATTTTGCAGGTTCAGCTGAGTTTGCGAAGGGCAACGCTTTCAGATGACCAGCCGCCCGGCGTCAGGAGCCGTTTCACTCCCGCGCAACTTGCAAGCGCCCGCTCGTCAGGAGAGTTGGGGCGCGAGCAGAAACGCCGCCAGTTTCTCGTAATGGGGGCGGCATTGATCGGCGAGCCGTTGCTGGAAGGCCGTGAGCTGGTCGTTGCGCGAGCGGTACGGCGCAAAGCCTGTCGAGCGCTCCACCGCCGCGTACCAATGTGGCGCCCACACACCGTCCGAGGCACGTGGGCCCGGCGGCCAGTGCAGCATGCGGTCAGTGAACGGGATTCCGAGTTTCATGCACAAAGCGCCCAGGGTTCCGCGCGGGTCCTTCAGGACATCGGCGGCATCGATCACCGGCGGTGCATGGCCTAGTCTGTCGCAGACGTGGTCGAACAAGCGCGCCTGCTGTTCGAAGCCGAGTTCCCAAGCCGCGGCGTCGGGCCGCTGGATGGTGAAGGACGCGGCGACGCGTTCCGGCTCGCGGATCAGAAAGCAATTGGTGATGCGGTCCAGCCAATCCAGCGGCATGCTGGGCAGCATGTGCTGGGTCATGTGCTTCTGGTACCAGATGGATTTGCCGTGCGGGATCGGGCCGGTCAACGTGGCCGCGACTTTGGCGACATCATTTTCCTGCGCGGCGATCACGTCGTCGCGGCCCGGGTGGTTCACGCCGGTTTCGACGAGGTAGTGTGCGTAGAACGGCTCGTCGATGACGGCCGTGTCCCCGCGGTTCTCCCAGGCGCGCATCATCGCGGTGGAGATGTTGCGCGGCCCCGACCACATCGCGATGCGCAAGCCGTTGCGCATCCTTACACCTGCACGCCGGCGCGGCTTTCGGTTTCCACGAGCTGCATGTAGATGTCCTGCAAGTGCCTGCACACCGGTCCGCGTTTGCCGTCGCCGATGATGCGGCCGTCGATTTCGCGGACCGGCGTCAGCCCCGCGAAAGTGCCGGTGACGAAGGCTTCGTCGGCGCCGTACACGTCGGTCAGGCTGAAATCCTTCTCGAACACGGGAATCGAATGGTCGCGGCACAGGCGCACCACGTTCGCGCGGGTGATGCCGCCGAGGCAGTACTTGCCGGTGGACGTCCACACCTCGCCCTTGCGCACGATGAAGAAATGGGTGGAATTGCAGGTCGCGACGAAACCGTGCGGATCGAGCATCAGCGCTTCGTCGTAGCCGGCCTTCTGCGCCTGGATGCAGGCGAGGATGCAGTTCAGTTTCGAATGGCTGTTGAGCTTCGGGTCCTGCACGTCGGGTGCGCCGCGCCGCACGTGCACGGTGAACAGGCGGATGCCGCGCTCGACGGTTTCCGGCAGCGGCTCCTTGTATTCCGGCACGATCACAATGGTCGGCGTGCCGATCACGAAGCGCGGATCCTGGTGCGGCGTGGCCTTGATGCCACGCGTCACCATCAGACGGATGTGCACGTGCGCGCGCATGCCGTTGGCGCGCAACGTTTCGACGATGCGCTGGGTCAACTGCTCGCGCGTCAAACCGATGTCCATGTCGATGGCGCGCGCGCCTTCGTAAAGGCGATCCAGGTGCATGTCGAGGAAAGGCAGACCGCCGTCATGGACGCGCAGACCTTCCCACACACCATCGCCCAGCACATAGCCCGCATCGAACACGGAGACTTTCGCCTCGTCGCGTGCGACCAGTTCGCCATTCAGATTGATCCTGATGGCGGCGTTGCGCGCGTCGGGCGTGTAATCGTGGGTACCTTTGCTCATGGGCATTCCTGGCCTGGATCGCGGAAGTTTATACGCGCGGCCATTGAAGCGTGATTCGCGTGCCACAACGTCAAGGGTTTCCGCAGGAGTCCGGGCATGCTGCTTGAACCGATCAAGTTGGGCACGCTGCACTTGCGCAATCGCATCGTGGTGTCGCCGATGTGCCAGTATTCCTCGCCGGATGGCGTACCGACCGATTGGCACCTGGTGCACCTGGGCAGCCGTGCGGTCGGCGGCGCGGCGCTGGTGTTCACCGAGGCGAGTTCGGTTTCGCCCGAAGGGCGCATTTCGCCGGACGATGCCGGCATCTGGAATGATGCGCAGGCCGAGGCGTGGTCGCGCATCGCGCAGTTCATCCGCGGGCAGGGCGCAGCGGCAGGCATCCAGCTTGCGCACGCTGGACGCAAGGCCAGCACCGATGCGCCGTGGCGCGGCGGCGGTCCGCTGGATGCCGCGCACGGTGGCTGGACACCGGTCGCGCCGAGTGCAATGGCTTTCGACGAAGGCTATCCGTTGCCGACCGCACTGGATGCGGCCGGCATCGCGAAAGTGATCGCGGATTTTCGCGCTGCCGCGCAGCGTGCGCGCGACGCGGGTTTCGACGTGATCGAGCTGCATGCGGCGCACGGGTATTTGTTGCATCAGTTCCTGTCGCCGCTGTCGAACACACGCAGCGATGAATACGGCGGCCCGCTGGAAAATCGCGCGCGATTGTTGCGCAAAGTGATCGCCGCCGTGCGCGAAACCTGGCCCGCACCGATGCCGTTGTGGGTGCGCCTGTCCGCGACCGACTGGGCCGAAGGTGGCTGGGGCATCGACGAATGCGTGCAACTCGCGCGCACGTTGCGCGAGGATGCTATCGACGTCATCGACGTATCGTCCGGTGGCACCGTGCCGCACCCGAAAATTCCGGGTGGCCCCGGCTATCAGGTGCCGTTCGCCGCACGCATCCGCCGCGAGGCGGGCATTGCCACCGCCACCGTCGGTCTGATCACCGAAGCGTGGCAGGCCGAGGACATCCTGCAACGCGGCGATGCCGACCTGATCGAGATGGCCCGCGAGTTCCTGCGCGATCCGTATTTTCCGCGTCGCGCGGCCAAGGAGCTCGATGCAAACGTCCGTGTGCCCGAGCAATATGCGCGCGCGTGGTGACTCCGCAAATCAGACGTCATTCCGGGCCCCGCGGCAGCGCGGGACCCGGAATCTGCTTTTGAAAGGGCAGGTACCGGATCTTCGCGGCGTGGCGTCCGGGGAATGACGACCATTGATCTTTGCGGGTTTGTGATCACTCGCCCGGGTGATACACCCGTGCAGTGTGATCCTTCAACTGGTCGGGCCAGAAATACACGGTGCGCAGGTCGCCGCTGGCCCAGCGGTATTGCTGATCGGTGAAGTGCGGTGACTTCGGGTCACCGCTCTGTCCGCCCACGTGGATCGCGCGCGCGCTCACCTTGGGCCCGAATTCCACCACCGCCACGAAGCTGTTGCCGCTGCGGCCGTAATATTTCCTGGTGCCCGGCCACTGGTGGGTGTTGGAGGCCGCCAGCGAACCCCAGCGCGACGAGGTGAACGGCACCGCGATGCTGGGTTTGGTGTCGTCGAAGTGCGGATGCACGGAATCGTCCAGCCGCTGGTAGCGATTGACCTCGCCCCACGGCACGCCCCAGTAGCCGAAATCCTTTTGCAGGCGATCGACCACTTCGGCAAGTGCATCGAGGCGGGTCTTCGAGTCCGCCTTCCCGGCGATGTAGTCGATTTCACGCATGTCGGTTTCGTGCGCATCGAGGCCGCTGGCTTCCGCTTTCGCGGCCACCGCGTTCCACATTGTGTCGCCCCACCACACGGCCAGCGTGGTCGGAATCGACGCGGTGCCCCAGCGGTAGTTCCAGGTGCGCAGGACCGCGACGGGACCGGCGAGTTTCGCTTTCATGGCATCGTTTGCCGGCAGGGCGTCGTAGTCCTTCACCAGGATCGGAATCAGCCGTGCAAACGCGGGCAGGTACGAATCGAACGCATCGGTGATCAGCTTGGCCTTGGTGAAACCGGTCGCGTCGGTCAGCATTTTCGTGGCGTGTTCGCCGCGTGCGTTCGGGCCGAACGAATCCATGTACTGCGGAAAGTCCGCGCGCTTGGGGCTGTCCTTTCCGGCGGCGGAGTAGGGCCAGTCGTTGGTGTTGAAGACCCAGCCATTGGGCGGATTGATTGCGTTGGGCATGTCCTTGATGGGTGTCATGCCTTGCCACGCGGTGGCGGGATTGCTGCCGTCCACGGCCTTCAGGTAATCGAACGCGTTGTCGCGTTTCGGGATGAACTGCGGCGCGAGGAATGCGATCTCGCCCTTGTCGTCGGCGAACAGTGTGTTGTTGGATGAGTTGGCCTTCAGATCGGCGACTTTCATGTAGCTCGCCAGATCGCTGGCCTTGGTGCGCAGCCAGCTTTGTTTCAGTGCCGGGATAGGGCGGTTCATCAGCGCCTCGGCAATCCATTTGCCGTTTTCTTCTGCGACGATCGGGCCGTGCTGGGTGAAGTACGCGGTGAACGTGCGTGCCTTGATCGAACCGTCGTCGGCGCGGTAGCGGATGGTGATGTCGCGGTTCGTTACAGGCAGCTCCTTGTCCCCGAATTTATAGAAATATTTGCCGCCCTTCTTCGAAATCGTTTCCGCGAATTCATCGACCGCATCCACGCCGGTGGAGGTGTGCATCCAGCCGATGTGTTGGTTGAATCCCTGGTAGATGAAGAATTGGCCCCAGGTCGAGGCGCCGTAGGCGTCCAGCCCTTCGTCGCTGGACATCTGTGATTCGCTGCGGAAGTTGAAGGTGACGTGCGGGTTGATCAGCAGCAGCGCGTGGCCGTTGGCGGTCAGCTTGGGCGCGATCGCGATGCCATTGGAACCGGTCGGCTCCACCCATGTCGGAGGGATGGTTTGCGCCAGCGCGACGGTCGTGGCGTGGTCCGCGCCGTAGAACTTCGCGAGCTTGGCGAGATCCACGCGCTCGATGTCGCCGCCGATGCTGCCTTCGGTGAAGCTCAATGCCATCCACGGCTCGTAATGCTTGATGACTTTCGGTTGCACCTCCGGGTGCGTGGCCAGGTACCAGTTCATCCCATCGGCCCAGGCGTTCATCAGTTTCTTCAGCCAGCCGGGACTCTTTGCGTAGTCCCGCTTCAGCACGACCGGGTCGATGAAAAGCTGGTAGCGCAGGTTGTCCCAGATCGCCGATTCGCCCTCGGCCTGCGCACTCCATCCAAGTGCTGTGAGGTAATTCATCTCGACGCGGTTGAAGTCGTCCTCGCATTGCGCGTAGATCATCCCGAACACCGCATCGGCGTCGGTCTTGCCGTGGATGTGCGCGATGCCCCAGTCGTCGCGGGTGATCGTGACGGACTGCGCTTCCTTTTGCAGGCGCGCGTATTCGGCGCCGGTTTTCGCGACGGGCGTTTGCCATGCCGGGAGGGCGATCGCTTCGGCGCGCGCTTGCGCGCTCGCACCGAAGGACACTGCAAGAAAGCCCGCGAGCAGCACGCCCGCGCAGCCGCGCTGAACCTGATCGAGATGCAACGACATCGGCTACCCCTCCGTGATCTTGCAATCGCGCAACCTTAGCGCGAAAACGCACGCTCCGTGCAACGAAAGGCGCGGTGCGTCAGGAGGATCGGACGATCAGAAGGCTTCTTTCCCGCATTGCTGCTGCATCGCGGTGCTGCATCATGGCGGGATGCGCTGCTCCCGCCCTACGTCAGCCCTCTCGTTGCTTCAGCCGTTGTCGTCCGAGCCGGTCGAGGCCGGTTGCGAATCGGCCGCGTCCTTGCGGATCCAGGTTTGCGTGCGGCCCAGCATCGGCATGCCGATGTAGCCGCGCACGTCGAGCTTCTGCCCGTCGTCCTTCAACGACAGCTTGACCTTGTAGGTCTTGCCATTGTGCGGGTCGAGGATCTGGCCGCCATTCCACTGGTCGCCGTCCTTCTTCACGCCCCACATGATCACCATGCCTTCGACCGGCTGGTTGTGGCGCTCGCCCTCGCACTTCTCGCAAACGGGGTGCGGGCCCTGGTCCGAGAACAGCACTTGCTTGACCGTGCCTTGCAATGTGCCATCGGGTTGTTCGGTGATTTCGATGATGGATTTCGGCTTGCCGGTGGCGTCGTCGACTTGCGTCCAGGTGCCGATGGGGGTGTCGTTGGCGGCGTAGGCCGCGCTGGCAAGCACCAGCGCAAACGCGATCAGGATGGAGCGGAGGGTGGTGCGCATGACGGCGACTCCGGAATGGGCAGGTGGGGTAAGCCTGCGCGAGCCGGCGATGGCCGTCAACTGCATCGTTTTGTGCGGCGCGCGTGATCCGCATCAAGGGCGATGCGGCACCCTCTGGCATAATGAAAAACTGTCTTTTTGCGATGTGATGCAATCCATGGCCGACCTCAGCGAAGCCCGCGTCCGCGAACTGCTTGCGGGCATCGTCGATCCGCACAGCGGCGTTTCGCTGGCCGAAGGCGGCGCGATCCGCGGACTGGGCATCGACGGCGACAAGGTCGCGGTCGAAATCGCGCTCGGCTATCCCGCGAAAGAATGGCGCAACGCTTTTGCAGCGCAGATCAAGGCAACGCTGGAAAACGATCCGGCGGTTTCGCAGGCGGCGGTCTCGGTGACCTCGCGCATCGCGACCCACAAGGTCCAGGGCAATTTGATGCCGCTGCCGGGGGTCAAGAACATCATCGCGGTAGCGTCGGGCAAGGGCGGCGTCGGCAAGTCCACGGTCGCGGTGAACCTTGCGCTGGCGCTGGCCGCGGAAGGCGCGAACGTCGGCGTGCTGGATGCCGACATCTACGGTCCCAGCCAGCCGCTGATGCTGGGCATCACGGGGCGGCCGCAATCGCCGGATGGCAAGACCATCATCCCGATGACCAATCACGGCGTGCAGGTAATGTCGATCGGGTTCCTGGTCGGCGAGGACACCCCGATGGTGTGGCGCGGCCCGATGGTGACGCAGGCGCTGACGCAGTTGTTGAACTCGACGCACTGGCACGAGCTCGATTACCTCGTCGTGGACATGCCGCCCGGCACCGGCGACATCCAGCTGACGCTGACCCAACGCGTGCCCGTGGCGGGCGCGGTGATCGTCACCACGCCGCAGGACATCGCGCTGCTGGACGCGAGAAAGGGCTTGAAAGCATTCGAGAAGGTACAGGTGCCGGTGCTCGGCATCATCGAGAACATGGCCACGCACGTGTGCTCGAACTGCGGCCACGAGGAACACGTGTTCGGCGAAGGCGGCGGTGCGCGCATGGCGGAGCAATACGGCGTGCCGTTGCTGGGTTCGTTGCCGCTGGACATCCGCATCCGCGAGCAGGCCGACGGCGGCAAACCGACCGTGGCCGCGATGCCGGACTCCGATCTCGCGATGCGCTACCGCGAGATCGCGCGCAACACGGCGGCGCGCCTGTCGCTGCAGGCCGAGCGCGACGTGAACGGTGTGCCGAATATCCGCGTCGTCGATGATTGAGGCCGTGGCGCCCAGGCGAGTCTTGGGCCTGTGCGGCAGCCTGCGGCGCGTGTCGGCAAATCGCGCGGCGCTGGAAGCGGCGCGCACATTGGCGCCGGCATCGCTGCGGCTGGAACTGCATTCCGGGATGGGCGCGTTGCCCTGGTTCAGCCCCGATGCCGAGTCCGGTCCGCTGCCGCAAGCCGTGCGCGCATTGCGCGAAGCAGTCGGTCGCGCCGACGCGCTGCTGATCGCATGTCCCGAATACGCGCACGGCATTCCCGGTGCCTTCAAGAACCTGCTGGACTGGCTGGTCGGTGCACTGGAATTCCCGGGCAAGCCGGTGTTGTTGCTGAATACGTCGGCGCGCGGCTCACACCACGCGCAGGAGGCGCTGATGGAGGTGCTGAGGACCATGTCGGCACGTCTATTGTCGGACGATCCGCTGCCGGTGCGACTGCCGGGCGCAGGTTGCACGGCGGAAGCGGTGCTGGCCAGCGACGATCGTTGCCGTGAATTGCAGACCGCGCTGGGCGTGCTGGCTGCCGGGCTTGCATGACGCTGGCGCGTGTCCGGCATTCCCGTTATTTTGGCGGCTTTGGCCGGAGGCTTCCGGCATCCGACGAGGGTGGAGCGTTCGTGAGCATCAAGAGCGACAACTGGATTCGCCGCATGGCAGAGCAGCACGGCATGATCGAACCTTTCGAGCCGGGCCAGGTCAAGCAGAATGGCGGCGGCCGCATCGTGTCGTATGGCACGTCGAGCTACGGCTACGACGTTCGCTGCGCGGGCGAGTTCAAGATCTTCACCAACATCAATTCCACCATCGTCGACCCCAAGGATTTCGATTCGCGCAACTTCGTGGATTTCTCGGGGGAGTGCTGCATCATCCCGCCGAACTCGTTCGCGCTGGCGCGCACCGTCGAATACTTCCGTATTCCGCGCAACGTGCTGACGATCTGCCTTGGCAAGAGCACCTACGCGCGCTGCGGCATCATCGTCAACGTCACGCCGCTGGAACCCGAGTGGGAAGGCCACGTGACGCTGGAGTTTTCCAACACCACGCCGCTGCCCGCCAAGATCTATGCGAACGAAGGCGTGGCGCAGATGCTGTTCCTGGAATCCGACGAGGTCTGCGCCACCAGCTACAAGGACCGCGGCGGCAAGTACCAGGGGCAGAAGGGCGTGACCCTTCCCAAGACCTGATTGTGCGCTCGTCCGTGATCGCTGCATCGTGCTGCCCTGGATGTGAATGCATCGTCGTTCGGCCGGCAGCACCAGAACGGCCATCCATGGCCTGACTTTCCACCAAAAGCCGGCGCATTCAGCCCGCTTGTGGCAGACTTGCGCAGCTACGGCCGCATGGCCGGCCATCACAATCAGCAACGGAGACCGATTCCATGAACCTGCGTTCGTTTGTTGTGCGCCTCGGCGGCGCAGCCATGCTGGCGACGATGTTCGCGCTCGCGGCGTGCAACGGCGTCGTTCGCGGCGGCGGCGAAACCACGGTCAACGTGCCGCACCAGTACGACATGACGATCGGCGCGTTCAAGGACAACCAGTACCAGGTGGACGGCGCGGTGCTGAGCGCACCCGATCTCGAAGCCCATTTCCGCTATCTGCAGGACCAGAAGCAACTGCCGAAGACGGTGCTGCTGGAAGACACTGATTCTGCCAAGGTCAACAACGCGGCGCTGGAAGAATTCGCGAGCCTGCAGCTCGCCTTCCACTTCACCGGTTACGTGATGCACAAGGGCAAGCTGACCCTGATGAGCGCGGTGGAAGCGGACAAGGACAAGAAGTAACGCCAGCCGCGGTCAGTACACCGCGCCGGCCGCGATGCGAAGATCGGCGCGCGTGGTCAGCGCGGTGCGCACGATCACCTCCAGCGCGTGCGTCATCTGGCCCAGCGGCATGCCGGGCTGGCCATGCGCGGCGGCCTGCTCCGGCAACCAGGGCACGTGCACGAAACCCGCGCGGGTATTGCGGCAGCGGCGCAGCGCGTGCATCAGCGCGTAGAACACCTGGTTGCACACATACGTGCCGGCCGTCTGCGAAATGTGCGCCGCGATGCCGGCCTCGTGCAGCGCCAGCAGCGACGCCTTGATCGGCAGGGTCGCAAAGAATGCGTTCGCGCCCCCGCGCAGCACCGGCAAGTCCACGGGCTGCGCACCGGCGTTGTCCGGAATGCGCGCGTCGATCAGGTTGATCGCGACGCGTTCCAGCGAAATGCCTTCGCGCCCGCCGGCAAGGCCGACCGCGATGGCGACCCTCGGTTCCGCCCTGCGCAGCGCATGCCACAGCGCCGGCGCCGAGGCGTCGAATTCGCAGGGCAGTTCCGCCGTCACGATGCGATGGTCTTCGATCATGCGGCCATCCAGTGCGCGCACTGCCTGCCACGACGGATTCAGCTTCTCGCCACCGAACGGCGCGAAGCCGGTCAGCAGGACGGTACGTTCGCGCTGGCGCGTGGATCGTTGCAAATGAAGGGGGATCAAAAGCGGAAGATCAGGAAGTACATCAGCGCCAAGTTTACGACGAGCAGCATCGCGCCGGTTTTCCATTGCGCGCGGATCACGTCGTTCTGGTTCGGCAGTTCCAGCAGCGCCACGGGCACGATGTTGAAGTTGGCGGCCATCGGCGTGAACAGCGTGCCGCAATAGCCCGTGAGCATCCCGATGGATCCGAGGATCGCGGGGTTCGCGCCGTGTAGGTGGATCAGCAGCGGCAGCCCGACCCCCGCGGTCAGCACCGGAAACGCGGCAAACGCGTTGCCCATGATCACGGTGAACAGCACCATGCCGAGTCCGTAGGCGATCACGCACGCCAGCGCGCTGTTGACCGGGACCGCCATCCGCACCAGGTCCGACACCGCGGCGCCCACACCGGTGGCGGCGAACACCCCGCCCAACGCGGCGAGCGTCAGTGGCAGCAGTGCGGCCCAGCCGAGCGTGTCGAGCAGGCGCCGGCCCTCCGCGAGTCCGGCGGCGGGTTTTGCGCGGGTCACCCACAGTGCCGCAATCAGCGCGATCACGCAGGCCAGCGCCAGGCCGGTCAAGGTCATCCTCACGGGGTCGAACAGGTGCACGCCGCCGATCACGGCGTAGGCGCCGAACAACGCGACCAGCAGCGTCACCAGCGGGATCAGCACGGCCGGACCGAACAGGCGATGGCCGAGTCGCCTGGCGTCGTCTTCGCGCGCGCATACATCGCGCTCGACGAGGTGTCCGCGTTGCATCCGGGGCGACAGCGCCGCCAAGGCGATCACGCCGACACCGGCCAGTTGGGCGGGCAGGTGATGGTGCGCGGCGGTGGCATCGAGCACGTATTTGCCGCCGCCCACCAATGCGGCCAGCACCAGCCAGAATCCGGCGTGCGACCAGCGCCGCTCGCGCAGGTTGAGCCACGCCGCGCCGGCGAGGAACAGCGCGATCAGCCAGTAGGCATGTTCGATCTTCAGCATGGCGCGCCCAACTTCACGCTTCGTCATTCCCGCGAAGGCGGACTGCGTTGGCAGGATTGCCAACGCGAACGCCGCAGGCGGCCCGCAGGGCGAGCGCCAAGGATGGCGCGAGTCTATCCAGCGGGTTTCTCCTCTTTCACGCCTGATTTCGAGCATCGGCCATTCCCTGGCCGGGATGACGGGGCCGGGATTTGTGCATTGGCACCGATTCGGCGCGCGAACAGCACCGTGCGGATTGCGTGGACCACGAATGCGGCGATCGCGGTCGGCAGCGCCCACAGCGCGATATGCAGCGGTTCCAGTTCGATCCCGTGTTGCGAATAGAAGCCCTGGATCAGCAGCACCGCGCCCAAGGCGATGAACACGTCCTCGCCGAAGAACAGTCCGATGTTGTCGGTGCCTGCGCTGAACGCGCGCACATCGTTGCGCTCGCTTTCATCCAGCGTCTTGCCGCGCCGCTCCGCAGCGGCTTCGGCCATCGGCGCCAGCAAGGGGCGAACCGTCTGGGCCTGCCCCGCGACGTTGGTGAGTCCCAGCATCGACATGAGCTGCCGGAGCCCGAGATAGGCGATCAGCAGCCGCGAAAGCGTCATGCCGTGCAGTGCGGAAATCCAGTTGCGCGCGTGTTCACGCAGCCCCGCGCGCTCCAGCACCCCGATCGCTGGCAGCGTCAGCACGAACAACAACAAGGCGCGTTCGGACACGAAGCTGTTGCCGATCAGCGCCAGGATTTCGCCGATGGATTTTCCGGCCGCGAGTCCGCTGACGATGCCGGCGACAACGACGACCGGAACCGGGTTGAAGCGCAGCGCGAACCCCGCCACCACCACCAGCACGCCCAGCAACGGCAGCCAGTGCAGCAGGGTCGTCATGCCGGTCGCGCCGCTGCGGCGACCTGCAGCCCGACATTTTCGAGTGCACCCCGCAGGCGTTGCGCGAAAACCGCCGCATTGGGGCGGTCGCCGTGGACGCACAAGGTGTCGGCCTCGATGCGCACCATTTTGCCGTCGAGCGTGAGGGCTTCGCCGCGCGTGGCGATCGACACGGCCTGCGCGACCGCCGAATCGATATCCTCGATGACCGCGCCGGGCTCCGAACGCGGCGTCAGCGATCCATCGATGCGATAACGTCGGTCGCAGAAACCTTCGCGCTGGACGGTCAGCCCCGCATCGCGGCCCGCGACGACCAGCGCGCTGCCGGCAAGCCCTACCAGGATCAGGAGCGGATCGAAATCGCGTATCGCGATGGCGATCGCATGGGCCAGCGCCCGATCGCGCGCGGCCATGTTGTACAGCGCGCCATGGGGCTTGACGTGATGCAGTTGCGTGCCTGCCACCCGCGTCAGCGCATGCAATGCACCCAATTGGTACAGCGTTTGTGCATACGCCTCGTCGGGCGGGATTTTCATTTCGCGCCGGCCGAAGCCTTGCAGGTCCGGCAGCGATGGATGCGCGCCGATCGCGACGTCGTGTCGCGCACACAGCGCGATGGTCACGCGCATGGTGGCCGGGTCGCCGGCGTGGAATCCGCAGGCGATGTTCGCCGAGGTGATCCACGGCATCACGCCGGCGTCGTCGCCCATGCGCCAGGCGCCGAAGGATTCGCCGAGGTCCGCGTTGAGGTCGATGCGATTCATGGGGCCAGCCGGGCGGCGATGTTCGCCGTGAGGGTGTCGAGGGCGCGTTCGCGTTCGCGCAGCGCATGCAGCGCATCCTCGAACGCGCACGGCACGAAGCGTACCGCATCGCCGGGCCGAAGTTGCGCGAGGCGCGGAATGTCCACCGCGGCGATCTGGCCGATGCGCGGGTAGCCGCCGCTGACCGGGCACTCGGGCCCGAACGCGATCGGTCGACCGGACGGCGGCAGTTGCAGCAGCCCGGGCAGGCAGCCCTCGCTGACTATTTCGAGGCGCCGCGCGCATTCGAGTTGTGGCCCGTCGAGACGCAAACCGACGCGGTTGGAATCGGCGTGCACCGTGAACGTTCCGGAGAACAGCGATTCGCGCGAGGATCCCGTCAAGGCGTCGAGATGCTTGCCGGGCAGCAGGCGGAGCGGCTGCTCGGGGTTTTGGGTAAACCAGGGGCGCGCGTCGATCCACCACGTGGTCCGTGTGCGGATGTCCTTGGACACGTCCGCTGTCGTGATCGGCAGCACGTCGCCCGCGCTCAGTGCACGCCCGGCATTGGGCCCGAGGCTCGCGTTCACGTCGACGCTGCGGCTGCCGAGCACCGGCGCCACGTCGAAACCACCACGCACCGCGAGATAACTGCGGCAGCCGCTGTGCATCGTGCCGAGTTCGATCGTGGCGCCGGCCGGCACCGGCACCGGTGTCCACGTCGGTTGCTCGATGCCATCGATGCGAAACGGGATCGGCGCACCGGTCAGCGCGACGCACGTGGTTTCGCGCACGCGCAGGCGAGGGCCCGACAGCGTGATTTCCAGTGCACAGGCGCCCGCCGGATTGCCGCAAAGGGCGTTCGCGATTTGCCGTGCCGGTTCGTCGAATGCACCGGAGCGGCCGATGCCGAGATGCGCGAAACCGGGCCGACCGGCGCCCTGCAACGTGGTCAGCAGCCCCGGCTTGATCACGTCGATCACGCGCCGCGCTCCGCGAGTTGCCGGAATTCATCCGCATCGATGGCGCGGAAGCGGACGCGATCGCCCGGCGCGAGCAGGCACGGCGGTTCGTGCTTCGGATCGAACAGCACGAGCGGCGTACGCCCGATCAGGTTCCAGCCGCCCGGCAGTTCGCGCGGGTAGATGCCGGTCTGCGCGCCGCCGATGGCGACCGATCCTGCCGGCACGCGCGTGCGCGGATGGGCGCGGCGCGGCGCGTGCAGCGCTTGATCGAGACCGAGCAGGTAGGGAAAGCCGGGCGCGAAGCCGAGCATCGCGACGGTGTACGTGGCGGTCGAGTGGCACGCGATGACCTGGTCGGGTGTCATGCCCGCCCGTTGCACGATCGCGTCAAGGTCCGGGCTGTATTCGCCGCCATAACACACCGGAATTTCCACATGTTGCGCGGGGGACTTTCCCGAAGCCGTTGCTCCCAGTTCGCCGCCTTGGCGGAAGCCGCGGTCCAGTGTCTTGGTGATGGCTTCGGGCAACGCATCGCCGTCCCGCCAATCGAAGCGCACCAGCAGCGTCGCGTACGCCGGCGCGATGTCGATGATGCCCGGAAGATGCGCCGAACGCAGCGCGCGCGCAGCCGCGTGCACGCGCGCGCTGATGTCCATGTCGATGCCATCGCCGAAGCGCAGCAGCAGGGCGTCCTCGGCAAGCGGCTCGATCGCGAAATCCATCATGGCGCCGACCGCAGGCGCGCGATCAGCCCATCACGCGCTTCCTGCGTGTAATGTTGCGCCGGTCCGTGCCCCCACACTGGTCCCGGCCAGGTGGCATCGCCCTCGCGCCGCGCCATTACGTGCACGTGCAACTGGCGAACGATGTTGCCGAGCGCGCCGACATTGATCTTGTCGCACTCGACCACGCCACGGAGCGTTTCCATCGCGCGCCGGATTTCGTGCACCAATCGCGTATTGTCGGTTTCGTCCAGATCATCAAGCTCGACCAGCCCTACACGACGCGGCACCAGCACCAGCCACGGGAATCGCGCATCGTCCATCAACAGCACGCGGCAGAGTGGCCAGTCGGCGATGAACACCGTGTCGTGTGCCAACCGCGGGTCGAGTTCGAAACCCGCTTCACGGGCGTCGCTCATGCGCTGCCCGCGAGGTGCTGGTCGAAGAACGCCAGCGTGCGTTGCCAGGCAAGTTTTGCGGCGGCTTCGTGATAGTGGGTGGGATCGACGTCGCGGTTGAACGCATGGCCTGCGCCTTCGTACACGTACACCGGCGCATCGGGCCATGCCTTGCGGTGTTTCTCGATGGCTTCGGCCGTGATGGAGCGATCGGTGGATCCGAAGTGAAACATCACCGGCGCCTGCAGCGGTTGGTCGAGGAACCCGGTATTGCGCGCGCCGTAGTAGCTCACCGCCGGCAGGCTGAGCCGCTGCGCGCCGAGCAGCGCCACGGTGCCGCCCCAGCAATAGCCGACCACGCCGATTCTGCCCGACGATGCGATGGATTCGGCGGCGCTGGCGACCGCTTCGGCGGCGCGATCGAGGCCCACTTCCACGGCCAGTTCCTTGCCGCGTTCCATGCCCGCCTTGTCGTAGCCGAGTTCGACATCGTTCTCCACGTAATCGAAGAACGCCGGTGCGACGGCGGCGTAACCGGCTTCCGCGAAGCGGTCGGCGACGGCGCGGATATGCGGCGTGACGCCGAAGATTTCCTGCACCACCACGATGCCGCCCTTGGGCTTGCCGGCAGGTTTCGCGAGATAGGCGCCGATGCAATGCGTGCCGGCGGTCATGATGTTGATGCGTTGGCCCATGGAGATCCTCCGGAAAATGCGATCCGTTCAGCGTACTACCACGAGGCCGGCCATGAGAGGCTTTGCCCGGTCGCTGGTCCCCAGCCCGGATAAAATGTCCGATTCACATCACCGCATCGAATCCATGCCCGCTTCCAATCCCAAAATCGGTTTCGTCAGCCTCGGCTGCCCCAAGGCGCTGGTCGATTCCGAACGCATCCTCACCCAATTGAAGGCGGAGGGGTACGAGATCGTGCCGCGCTACGACAAGGCCAACGCGGTGATCGTCAACACCTGCGGCTTCATCGACGCGGCGGTGCAGGAATCGCTGGACGCGATCGGCGAGGCGCTGCACGAGAACGGCAAGGTCATCGTCACCGGCTGCCTCGGCAAGCGCGACGCGCTGATCCGCGAGGCCTATCCCGACGTGCTGGCGATCACCGGCCCGCAGGATTACGCCAATGTCATGGGTGCGGTGCACGCGGCGTTGCCGAAACCGCACGATCCGTTCGTGGATCTAGTGCCGGACACGGGCATCAAGCTGACGCCGAAGCACTACGCGTACCTGAAAATTTCCGAAGGCTGCAACCACCGCTGCACCTTCTGCATCATTCCCTCGATGCGCGGAAATCTCGTATCGCGGCCGATCGATGACGTGCTGGTCGAAGCCGAGAAGCTGGTGCGATCCGGTGTCAGGGAATTGCTGGTGATTTCGCAAGACACGAGTGCGTATGGCGTCGATGTGCGCTATGCCGAACGCACATGGCGCGGCAATCCGTACCAAACGCGCATGACCGACCTGTGCCGGGGCCTTGGCGAACTCGGCGCATGGGTGCGGCTGCACTACGTCTATCCGTACCCGCACGTGGACGAGGTGATTCCGCTGATGGCGGAAGGCAAGGTCCTTCCGTATCTCGACGTCCCGTTCCAGCACGCCAGCCCGCGCATCCTCAAGCTGATGAAGCGCCCCGGCAACATCGAGAAGACGTTGGAGCGCATCCGTACGTGGCGCAAGACCTGCCCGGATTTGACGATCCGCAGCACCTTCATCGTCGGTTTCCCTGGCGAGACCGACGCGGAGTTCGAGGAGTTGCTGGACTTCCTCGGCGAAGCACAGCTCGATCGCGTCGGCGCGTTCGCCTATTCGCCGGTCGGTGGCGCCAAGGCGAACGAATTGCCCGATCCGGTGCCGGAAGAACTGAAGGAAGATCGCCTCGAACGCTTCATGGAAGTGCAGGCGGGGATTTCCGCCGCCAAGTTGCAGAACAAGATCGGCCGCAGGTTGACTGTATTGGTCGATGAAGTGAATGCCGACGGCGCGATCGCGCGTTCGATGGCCGACGCACCGGAAATCGACGGTACGGTCCGCATCAGTGATGGCGTGTCGCTGAAGCCGGGCCAGTTCGCCGAGGTACATGTGACGGGCGCGAGCGAACACGATCTGCAGGCGCGCTTGACGCAACCGGTGTAGCGGCTGTGCGCTACATCGCGCCGCCGCGTGAAGCCGTCGATGCGCAAGTGTTCGCGCGGATGCCGCTGGCGGGCTGGCGGGAATTCTCCGATTTGCTGGAGTCGCGGGAATGGCCGTCCATCGGCGCGCTCGCGGCGCGGTTGCCGACGGATGCGCCGGTTCGTTTCTCCGCGCAGACGCGCGAGTTGATGGCGGACGGACTGCATTACGAGCAACGCATCGCGGAGCGCGGCGTGGTTGCCACGCGCGAGGGCAATTGGCACGACCTGTTCAACGCGCTGGTGTGGCTGCGATTTCCGGATTTGAAGCGCGCGCTCAATGCAAGGCAGGTCATCGAGATCGCACGCATGGGTCCGAAGCGGCGCTCGCGCGCGCAGTACGCGCTCACCCATTTCGACGAGGCCGGCGTGGTGGTCGGCTTGCGCGCCCCGTCGCTGCTGGCGTTATGGGACGCGCACGACTGGCATGGACTGTTCTGGCGCGAACGCGCGGCGTGGTCCGACGGGCGCATCGAAGTTGCGGTGTTCGGCCACGCGCTGCTGGAGCACGCCCTCAGTCCGCAGCGGCTTCTGGTCGGCAAGGCGTTGGTTGTCGCACTCGCGCAAGGCGGGTCGATTGATGCGGCCATTGGTGCCTGCGCGACGAGTATCCGCAACGGCCACCTGTTGCGTGATCCGCTGGAACTGCGGCCTTTGCCCTTGTCCGGTATCCCGGGCTGGCACCCGGATGGCCAGGCCGAGGCTTTCCACCACACCGCGCGCTGCTATCAGCCGCTGCGTACGGGACGAACGTATCCCGCGCCCCTCTTGCTGGACCAAAGACTGGGCTTCGAGGCGAGAGGTGGCATCAGATTCGCACCCAACGCCCGTGTCATCTAGTCCGGGCATCAAGCCTCGTATCTGACATCCACGACAAGAAACCGCGCCTTGCCTCCTGGCAACTCGGCTTCGAATTCCTCGTCCGCGCGCTTCTTCAACGCGGCGCGCGCAAGTGGCGAGTCCACGCTTATCCAGCCTTTCTTCGCGTCGGTTTCATCCGGGCCGACGATGCGATAGGTATGCGTCTCACCACTGTCGATGTTTTCCACCTCGAAGCTCGCGCCGAAGAACACCGCTGCGCGATCGGCCGGCACGCCTTCGGCGACTTTCAGCGACGGAATGCGTTTGGACAGGTAACGCACGCGCCGGTCGATTTCACCGAGCTGTTTTTTGCGGTAGGTGTATTCGGCGTTCTCGGAACGATCGCCTTCGGCGGCCGCGGCAGCCAGCGCCTTGACGACCTCCGGGCGCAATTCGCGCCACAGGTGATCGAGTTCCGCCTTCAGTGCATCGAAGCCGGCGCGCGTGATGATCGCGGTGGAACGGGGCGGGGGCGGACGCCAGCGGGACATGGATTGAACGCGCTGTCAGCGCCTGCCGCCGAAGATGCCGCCCAGCACGCCGCGCAGGATCTGCCGCCCGAGTTGGCTGCCCATGGTGCGCACGGTTTGCTTGGCCATGGTTTCGAGCATGCCTTGGCGGCGCTTGGTGCCGAAGATTGCGTCGTGCATTGCGCCGCCCCATGCGGAACCTTGCGGCGCTTTCGCGGCTTCCTTCTGCGCGACTTCGGTCGGGTGGTCCACGGCCTTCTCATCGGCGCGCTTCGCCAGCATTTCCGCGGCAGATTCACGGTTGACCGCGGTATCGTATTTCGGGCCGACCGGCGAGCGCGAGCGGATGGTGGCACGTTCCTCGTCGGTGATCGGACCCAGCCTGCAAGTCGGCGTCGAGATCAGCACGCGCTCGACCGGCGTGGGCGCGCCCTTGTCGCGCAAGGTCGATGCCAGCGCCTCGCCCACGCCCATCGTGCCGATCACCTGCGCGACATCGAGCCTGGGATTCGGCGCGAAGGTTTCCGCGGCGGCTTTCACCGCCTTCTGGTCGCGCGGCGTAAAGGCGCGCAGTGCGTGCTGGATGCGGTTGCCCATTTGGCCCAGGATCACGTCGGGCAGGTCGTCCGGATTCTGCGAACAGAAATACACGCCGACGCCCTTCGAGCGGATCAGCCGCACCACCTGTTCTACTTTCTGCTGCAGCGCGGGTGGACAGTCGTCGAACAACAAATGCGCTTCGTCGAAAAAGAACACGAGTTTCGGCTGGTCCGGGTCGCCGACTTCCGGCAATTGCTCGAACAGTTCCGAAAGCATCCACAACAGGAACGTGGAATAGAGTTTCGGTTTCAGGATCAGCTGGTCGGCGGCGAGGATGTTGATGATGCCGCGCCCGGACATGTCCTGGCGCATGATGTCCTTCAGGTCCAGCGCGGGTTCGCCGAAGAATTGCGCGGCGCCTTGCTGTTCCAGTTGCAACAGTGCGCGTTGCACCGCGCCGAGGCTGGCCCTGCTGACGAGGCCGTAATGCTGCGAAACGTCTTTGGCGTTGTCGCCGACGTAATTCAGCAGCGCGCGCAGGTCGTCCAGATCCAGCAGCAGCCAGCCGTTGTCGTCGGCCAGCTTGAACACGATCTCGAGCACGCCCTGCTGGGTGTCGTTCAACTCCAGCACGCGCGCGAGCAGGGTCGGACCCATCTCGGAAATCGTCGCGCGCACCGGCGAGCCGAGCTTGCCGTACAAATCCCAGAACACCACCGGGTTGGCTTGCGGCTGCCAGGATTGGTCGATGCCGAGCTTTGCCAGCCGCGTCTTCAACTTGTCGCCGGCGGGTGAAGCCGCTTGCGACATGCCCGCGATGTCGCCCTTCACGTCGGCCAGGAACACCGGCGTGCCGAGCCGTGAAAATCCTTCCGCCAGCACCATCAGGGAAACGGTCTTTCCGGTGCCGGTGGCGCCCGCGATCATGCCGTGGCGATTGCCGAAGCGCGGGTCGAGTTCGACCGCGGTGGTTTCGTTATTTCCGATCAGGATGTCGTTCACGCGGTCTTCCGATTTGCCGGCATGTGACGGATTTGGGATTGTACGTGTGCTTTTTGCCTTGAGTCGTCCGGCGCGACGCGTTAGGGTTCCATTCGTTGTCGGGAACTGGGTGTTTTCATGATGTGGCGGCGTTCGAGTTGGGTCGCGTGCGCATGCGCGTGGGGATTGATGGCGGGTTGTGCGCAGACGCCGCCGCGGGGCGAGGGTTCCCCGTCGGATTTGAACGGGCTGTACGCGCAGCTCGACCGCGCCAGCGCCGAATACGACCAGGCGCTGCAGCAGGCGCGGCGCGGTGACAATGCGCAATCGCAGAAAACGCTGCAGACGGCGCTGGACGCGATGCGCAGCGCCTCGGACGCGTGCGTCAACACCGAAGGTTGCGATACCCAGCGTTTTCTCTCTGCCTATGACCGCGCGCTGCGCCTGAAGGATGGCAGCTTCCTCGGCACGGAAGACGACCAGCAGGCGCTGGACACCGAAGACCAGAGCACGGCCGGCGCCGATTCCGGTGTGCTGACGACGTTGCCGGAAGCGCAACGCGCGGTGCAACTGCTGCACGACCACAAGCTTTCCGATCTCGTCGCCACCAACGGCGCGGTGCAGGCCGCGTTGCAGGTGTGGCTGACGCGCATGCGGCCCAATCTCATCCGCGCGTACGTCGATTACCAGTACCTGCGTTTCCAGATGGAACCCGCATTCCACGAGGCGGGCTTGCCGGAAGCGATCCTGTTCGGATTGGTCGCCAAGGAATCCGGCGGCAACGTGCATGCGGTGTCGCGTTCGGGCGCGGCCGGTCCCTTGCAGTTCATGCCGGCCACCGGTTCGCGTTTCGGATTGAACACCATCAACGGTTTCGACCAGCGCTTCGATCCGACCATGGCCGCGCAGGCGACCGCGGCGTATTTCAACGAGCAGATGGCGCGTCTCAACGACAATCTCGCGCTGGTGCTGGCAGCCTATAACGGCGGCGAGGGCCGGATGGGCCGGCTGATCGGCGGCGCGTCCGATGCGAATTTCTGGGATCCCGGCATCTACTTTTCGCTGTCCGCCGAGACGCGGGATTATGTGCCGATGGTGCTGGCGGCCGCGTGGCTGTTCCTGCACCCGGATCGTTACAACCTGCATTTCCCGAAGGTGGACGGCGTGCCCGGCCACGTCGAGCTCGCGAAGGCGGCGTCGCTGAACGAGCTTTCCGTCTGCCTCGGCAATGACGACAATGCGCACTACGGCTGGTATCGCACGCTGCGCAATCTCAATCCGCAGATGGATCCGTCGCAGGTGCAGCCACAGGGCACGCGCATCAATCTGCCGAGGCTCCTGCAGAACGTCTACAAGCAATCCTGTACCGATGGAAAGTGGGTGGCGCTGGCGGACCAGTTGCAGAACGCGCAGCTTCCCACTGCGCCTGCAACGGTCGCGGCCGATCCGCCGTCGAAGCGGACCCGGCACTACACCGTGCGCAAGGGCGACACGCTCTACGCGATCGCGCGCCGCTTCGATTGCGACAATGTGCGCGAACTGGTGCGCGGCAATCGCCTGCATTCCGCCGGTGATTTGCAGATCGGCAAGCGGTTGCAGTTGGTGGGGTGCAAGCGCTGACGATCGAGGGTCGTTGCGGAATGTACGAAGGGGACCGGCTGGTCCCCTTGTCGTTTTGGGCCGTGTCCAGGCATGCCGTTCGCGGAATCGTGTCGGGCGGATGGCATCTGTCATTCGCATCCCGCAGTTCAACAGCGCCAGTCTGGCAACCTGTCGAACGACGATCGTCGATTCGATGGCTGCATCGCCTGGATTCGAGTCGCGGGCCGTGCCGCGCCCGCGTGATGCCCGCGTGAAGGCGGCGCGGTCCTGCAAACCTCGGAAAAATGGAGCATGATGCAGTCTTTTCTGCACCGCTCAGCCGTGGGCGCGATGGGGCGCACCGTCCGTCGTAGTTTGCACGCGCGTTCGACGCGTATCCGACGACGGCTTGCTCTCGTGGCTGTCCCGATTGCTCCCGTTGCCATCTCCCTGTGGAGATAACCATGAATGCCAGAATCAAGAGCCGGCAACTCCCCGGACCGACCGCGCCGTCGACAGCCGCCGAGCCGCCCATGCACGCGTTGCTGACAGCGATGCAGGCCGTGCAGCGCGGCGATTTCAGCGTACGCGTCAGCCGCGACTGGGACGGCCTCGAAGGCAAGCTCGCGGACAGCTTCAACGACATCGTCGAGGCCAACCAGCGCATGGCGCGCGAATTGGAGCGCATCGGCCACGGCGTGGGCAAGCAGGGCAAGACCCGGCAGCGCATTTCGCTGGTCGGCCGCGGCGGCGCCTGGGAAGGCATGGAGCGCTCGGTCAACGGGCTGATCGACGACCTGTTGTGGCCGACCACCGAGGTGACGCGCGCGATTTCCGCGGTGGCCAAGGGCGACCTCTCCCGCACCATGGCGTTGGAGTTCGAAGGTCGGCCGCTGGAAGGCGCGTTCCTGCGCACGGCGACGATCGTCAACACCATGATCGAGCAGCTCAGCGTGTTCAGTTCCGAAGTCACGCGCGTCGCGCGCGAGGTCGGCACGGACGGCAAGCTGGGCGGGCAGGCCAAGGTGCGCGGGGTGAGCGGCGTCTGGCGCGAGCTGACCGAATCGGTCAACCAGATGGCCTCGAACCTCACCGCGCAGGTGCGCAACATCTCCGAGGTCACGATCGCGGTGGCGAACGGCGACCTGTCGCGCAAGATCACGGTGGACGTGCGCGGCGAAATCCTGCAACTGAAGGAAGCCATCAACACGATGGTGGACCAGTTGCGTTCGTTCGCGGCCGAGGTGACGCGCGTGGCGCGCGAGGTCGGCACCGACGGCAAGCTGGGCGGCCAGGCCGTGGTGCCGGGCGTGGCCGGCACGTGGAAAGACCTGACCGATTCGGTCAATGCGATGGCCACCAACCTCACCTCGCAGGTGCGCAACATCGCCGAAGTCACCACCGCGGTGGCGCGCGGCGACTTGTCGCGCAAGATCACCGTGGACGTGCGTGGCGAAATCCTGGAGCTCAAGAACACCATCAACACGATGGTCGATCAGTTGAACGGCTTCTCGGCCGAGGTGACCCGCGTGGCGCGCGAGGTCGGCACCGAGGGCAAGCTGGGCGGCCAGGCGGAAGTGAAGGGCGTCAGCGGCGTGTGGAAGGAGTTGACCGACAACGTCAACTCGATGGCCACCAATCTGACCAATCAGGTCCGCAACATCGCCGAGGTCGCGACCGCGATTGCGCGCGGCGACCTGTCGCGCAAGATCACGGTGGACGTGCGCGGCGAGCTGCTCGACCTCAAGGAAACGCTGAACACGATGGTCGAGCAGTTGCGTTCGTTCGCCGCCGAAGTGACGCGCGTGGCGCGCGAGGTGGGCACCGAGGGCAACCTCGGCGGGCAGGCCGACGTGCCGGGCGTCGCGGGAACCTGGAAGGACCTGACCGACCACGTCAACTCGATGGCTTCCAACCTGACCGCGCAGGTCCGCAACATCGCCGAGGTCACGACGGCGGTGGCGCGCGGGGATCTTTCGCGCAAGATCACGGTGGACGTGCGCGGCGAAATCCTGGAACTCAAGAACACCATCAACACGATGGTGGACCAGCTCAACAGTTTCGCCGCCGAAGTGACGCGCATGGCGCGCGAGGTCGGCACCGAGGGCGAACTCGGCGGCCAGGCGGTGGTGCCGGGCGTCGCCGGCACGTGGAAAGACCTGACCGATTCGGTCAACGCGATGGCCACCAACCTGACGTCCCAGGTGCGCAACATTGCCGAAGTGACGACGGCGGTCGCGCGTGGCGACCTGTCGCGCAAGATCACGGTCGACGTCAAGGGCGAGATCCTGGCGCTCAAGAACACAGTCAACACGATGGTCGACCAGTTGAACGGGTTCGCGGCCGAGGTCACGCGCGTGGCGCGCGAGGTCGGCACCGAGGGCAAGCTGGGCGGCCAGGCCAAGGTGGTCGGCGTCAGCGGCGTGTGGGAGGAGCTGACCGACAACGTCAACTCGATGGCGACCAACCTTACGACCCAGGTGCGCAACATCGCCGAGGTCACCACCGCGGTGGCGCGCGGCGACCTGTCGCGCAAGATCGCGGTCGACGTGAAGGGCGAAATCCTGGAATTGAAGAACACCATCAACACGATGGTGGACCAGTTGAACAGCTTCGCCGCCGAGGTCACGCGCATGGCGCGCGAGGTCGGCACGGACGGAAAGCTCGGCGGCCAGGCGATCGTGCCGGGCGTGGCCGGCATCTGGAAGGACCTGACCGACAACGTCAATTCGATGGCATCGAACCTGACCACCCAGGTCCGCAACATCGCCGAGGTCGCGACGGCCGTGGCGCGCGGCGACTTGTCGCGCAAGATCGCGGTGGATGCCAAGGGCGAAATCCTGGAGCTGAAGAACACCATCAACACCATGGTGGACCAGCTCAACGGTTTTTCCGCCGAGGTGACGCGCGTGGCGCGCGAGGTCGGCACCGAAGGCAACCTGGGCGGCCAGGCGCGGGTGCCGGGCGTGGCCGGCACCTGGAAGGACCTGACCGACAACGTCAACTCGATGGCCTCGAATCTCACGACGCAGGTGCGCGGTATTGCGCGGGTCGTGACCGCGGTGGCCACCGGCGATCTCAGCAAGAAGCTGACGGTGGAAGCCAAGGGCGAGATCGCCTCACTGGCCGACACCATCAACAGCATGACCGACACGCTGGCGATCTTCGCCGACCAGGTGACCACGGTGGCGCGCGAGGTCGGCGTGGAAGGGCGCCTCGGCGGGCAGGCCAAGGTGCCTGGCACCGCAGGGATCTGGAAGGACCTCACAGCCAACGTGAATCGCCTGGCGGCCAATCTCACGACGCAAGTGCGCGCGATCGCGGAGGTTGCGACCGCAGTCACCCAGGGCGACTTGACGCGCTCGATCCAGGTCGACGTGCGCGGCGAGGTCGCCGACCTCAAGAACAACATCAACGCGATGATCGGCAACCTGCGCGCCACTACCGAGCGCAACCGGGAACAAGATTGGCTGAAGACCAATCTCGCGAAGTTCAGCGACATGATGCAGGGCCAGCGCGACCTGATCACGCTGGGGCACATGCTGCTGACGGAACTGGCGCCGCTGGTCAATGCGCAGCAGGGCCTGATGTACGTGGTCGATGCCGAATCGAGTACGCCATGCCTGCGCCGGCTGGCCGGCTATGCCGATGCCAACCTGCCGAGCCCGGAACACCACATCGCCATCGGCGAGGGCCTGATCGGGCAGTGCGCCGCGCAGCGGCAGTCGATCCTGCTGCAGGACCTGCCGAACGAGGCGGTGCAGATCCGCTCGGGCCTGATCCAGACGCGGCCACGCAGCGTGATCGTGCTGCCGGTGCTGTTCGAGAACGAGGTCAAGGCGGTGATCGAACTGGCCTCGCTGGCCGATTTCACCGAGACCCACCGCGCCTTCCTCGAACAACTCACGGGCAGCGTCGGGATCGTGCTCAACACCATCTCCGCGACCATGCGCACCGAGCGCTTGCTGACCCAGTCGCAGCAATTGGCCGGTGACCTGCAGGCGCAGCAGACGGAGTTGCAGCAGACCAACGAGGAACTGGCGTTGAAGGCCAAGTTGCTGGCCGAGCAGAACGCCGAGGTCGAGCGCAAGAACCAGGAGATTGAGCACGCCCGCCGCGCCGTCGAGGAAAAGGCGGCGGAGCTCGCGACCACCTCGCGCTACAAGTCCGAGTTCCTGGCCAACATGTCGCACGAACTGCGCACGCCGCTCAACAGCATCCTGATCCTGGGCCAGCAACTGGCCGACAACCCGGACGCGAACCTGAGCGAGCGCCAGGTCGAATTCGCGCGCACCATCCACGCCGCCGGCACCGACCTGTTGAACCTCATCAGCGACATCCTGGACTTGTCCAAGATCGAGTCCGGCACGGTCACCGTGGAAAGCGAGGAGATCGCGTTCGCCGACCTGCGCGGCATGATCGAGCGCAGCTTCACCCACGAAGCCGAGCGCCGCAAGCTCGGGTTCTCGGTGCAGTTCGACGAGGCACTCGGGCGTGCGATCAACACCGATCCCAAGCGCCTGCTGCAGGTCATCAACAACCTGCTTTCGAACGCCTTCAAGTTCACCGAGAAGGGCAGCGTGCGGTTGCACGCGCGGGTGGCCGAAACGGGCTGGACGCCGGGCCATCCCATCCTCGACAAGGCGCCGGTGGTGGTGGCGATCGCGGTCGAAGACACGGGCATCGGCATATTGCCCGACAAGCAGAAGATCATTTTCGAAGCTTTCCAGCAGGCCGATGCGGGCACTGCGCGCAAGTACGGCGGCACGGGCCTGGGACTTGCGATTAGCCGCGAGCTGTCGGCGTTGCTCGGCGGCGAAATCCAATTGCGCAGCCATCCGGGCGCGGGCAGCGTCTTCACGCTTTACATTCCGCTCAATTACATGGGCCCGCCTGTCGGCTACGCGGACGAAGCGAAGCCGGCCGCGGTACTGGCCGCGCACCCGCTGCACTTGCCCGAGCAAGTCGACGACGATCGCGCGGTCGTCGCGCCCGGTGAACCGACCCTGCTGATCATCGAGGACGATCCCCGTTATGCCGGGGTCCTGCGCGACCTTGCCCGTTCCCGTGGCTTGCGTGCGCTGGTCGCGACGTCCGGCGGCGACGGGCTGCGCCTGGCCCAGCAGTATCAGCCGACCGCGATCAGCCTCGACATCGTCCTGCCCGACATGCTCGGCTGGACGGTGCTGGCGCGGCTGAAGCAGACCCCGGAGACCCGCCACATTCCGGTCCAGATCATCACGGTCGAAGCCGAACGCCACCACGGCATGGAGCGCGGCGCATTCTCCTACCTCACGAAGCCGGCCACGGCCGCCGCGATCGAAACGTCGCTGGCCAAGATCACGCAGTTCGCGCTGCGGCCGGTCAAGCAGCTGTTGGTGGTCGAGGATGACGCCGCCGCGCGCGACAGCATCGTCGCCCTGATCGACCATGAGGACGTCGAAATCACGCTCACCGGAACCGGCAAGGATGCGCTCGAGCAGATCCAGTCCGGCGCATACGACTGCGTCGTGCTAGACCTCCGGCTGCCGGACATGAGCGGCTTCGAGCTGCTCGACCGGATCAGGGCCGACGCCGCTGCCCGCGACGTGCCGATCGTGGTATTCACCGGCAGGGACCTGTCGCCGGAAGAAGAGCAACGCCTGCTCACCGTCGCGCGCAGCATTATCGTCAAGGGCGTGCATTCGCCCGAGCGCCTGCTCGACGAGACCGCGCTGTTCCTGCACCGCGTCGTGTCGAAACTGCCGCCGGCCAAGCGGGGGATGCTGGAAACCCTGTACCAGTCGGACAACTCGCTCAGCGACAAGAAGGTGCTGGTGGTCGACGACGACGTGCGCAACATCTTCGCGATCAGCAGCATCCTGGAGCGCCACGGCATGCAGGTGCTGAAGGCGGAGAACGGCCGCGACGCCGTCGCGCTGGTGGAGGCGCAGGACGGCATCGCCATGGTGTTGATGGACATCATGATGCCGGGCATGGATGGCTACGAAACCATCCGCGCAATACGCGCCACGCCGAACCTGCGCTCGCTGCCCATCATCGCGCTGACCGCCAAGGCGATGAAGGGCGACCGCGAGAAATGCATCGAAGCCGGTGCGTCCGACTACATCGCCAAGCCCGTGCACACCGACCAGTTGCTGTCGTTGTTGCGCCAATGGTTGCACCGCTGATGAAGAACGACGCGTTTGCCCACGGCGAGCCCGCCAACGTCCTGCTGGTCGACGACAATCCCGCGCGGCTGCTGAGCTACCGCACGATCCTGGAACCGCTCGGCGAGCGGCTGGTCGAGGCTCCGTCCGGCACCGATGCATTGCGCACCGTGATGGAAACCGATTTCGCGGTGATCCTGCTGGACGTGAACATGCCGGACATGGACGGCTTCGAAACCGCCAGCCTGATCCACCAGCACCCGCGCTTCGAGAAGACCCCGATCATCTTCGTGTCGGCGATCAATGTCAGCGACATGGACCGGTTGCGGGGCTACAAGCTGGGTGCGGTCGACTACGTCATGGTGCCGATCATCCCGGAAATCCTGCGGGGCAAGGTCGCGGCATTGGCCGAACTGTTCCGCAAACGGCGTGAACTGCAACGGCTCAATGCGGAGCTGGCCGACACCAACGCGCGGCTGGCGCGCAGCAACGAGGCATTGCGCATCGAGCGTGAGCGTGAAGTGCACAAGCTCAACCAGGCGCTCGCCGACAGCAACATGAAACTGGCGACCAGCAACCGCGAGCTCAAGCAGGAAATCGACGAACGTCGCCGCATCGAGGAGCGGCTGCGCGAGGCCGACCGTCGCAAGGACGAGTTCCTGGCAACCCTGGCGCACGAGTTGCGCAACCCGCTTGCGCCTATCCAGAGCGCACTGAACGTCCATCGACTGGGGCACCAGGCAGGCGCGAATGACGGCACGATCTACCGGATCTTCGAGCGCCAGACCGGTTTGCTGGTGCACATGGTCGACGACCTGCTGGACGTCTCGCGCATCACCCGGGGCCGGCTGCAATTGCGCCTCGAACGCGTCCTGCTCGGTGAAATCCTGGCTGCCGCGATCGAAACCGCGCAGCCGCTGATCGAAGAAGGCCGGCATCGGCTGGATGTCCACTTGCCGCCGCAACCGGTGCACCTCGACGCCGACCCGCATCGCCTGATCCAGGTGTTCGGCAACCTGCTCAACAACGCTTGCAAGTTTTCCGATCCGGGTGGTGCGATCGCCGTGCGCGCCGAAGCCCGCGACGGGATGGTGGACGTCCAGATCCGCGACACCGGCATCGGTCTCACCGCGCAGCAGGTGCGCTTCATCTTCGATCTGTTCGCGCAGGCAGACACTTCGCTGGAGCGTCCGCACAGCGGCCTAGGCATCGGGCTCACGCTGTCGCAGCGGCTGGTCGAGTTGCACGGTGGCCAGATCCGCGCCAGCAGCGAGGGCCTCGGCACCGGCAGTACCTTCACGGTGGCGTTGCCGATCGTGGCGGCCGATACCGTTTCGGCTGGAGAACCCGCGCCTGCGCCGGCGCAGGCGACCATGGGCAGCCTGCGGATCATGGTGGTGGACGACAACCGCGACTCGGCCGACATGCTGGCGATGTCGCTGCAAATCATGGGTCATCAGGTGCGCGCCGTGTACTCGCCGCTGGGAGTGATGGGCGCCTGCGCCGATTTCGAACCGGAATTGATGATCATCGACATCGGGATGCCCGAGCTCAACGGCCTTGCACTGGCCGAGCGGTTGCGCGCCTGTTCGTGGCGTGGCCGGCCGCCAAGGCTGGTCGCCCTGACCGGCTGGGGCCAGGCCGAGGACCGCAAGCGTTCGCTGGCGGCGGGCTTCGCCGATCACCTGGTCAAGCCGGCCAATCTCGCCACCATCGAGCGGGTCTGCCGCGAGACATGGGCCGCATGCGAGGGGCAACACAGGGAAGCAGCACGACAGCGCGAGTGATCGTCGCGGATCACGCACTGTTTTTGTCGAACCCGAATGGGTCTTCGTTCTGTACCCGGAAACGCAAAACGCCCACGAGAGGCGTTTGCATTACTGGCGGAGAGGGTGGGATTGCTCGGCGCGTCCCTGCGCCTCACCCCTCGCGGCGCTCGGGGCCAGCCTGCGGCTGTCCAAATTTGTTCCAGACAAATTTGTCGAACCGAATGGCTTCTCCGCGCCACTGCCCGGAAACGCAAAACGCCCACAAGGGGCGTTTGCATTACTGGCGGAGAGGGTGGGATTCGAACCCACGTTACGGCATAACCGTAAACCGGATTTCGAATCCGGCGCATTCGACCACTCTGCCACCTCTCCAAAACTGTAGCGCCCGGTTTCGTGGCAGGTCCTGCCGGCGCATTGTTCGCATCATCCCTGATGCTCACCCCTCGCTATGCTCGGGGCCAGCCCTGCGGCTGTCCAAATTCGTTCCAGACGAATTTGTCGACCACTCTGCCACCTCTCCAAAACTGTAGCGCCCGGTTCGTGGCAGGTCCTGCCGGCGCATTGTTCGCATCATCCCTGATGCTCACCCCTCGCTATGCTCGGGGCCAACCCTCCGGCTGTCCAAATTCGTTCCAGACGAATTTGTCGACCACTCTGCCACCTCTCCAAAACTGTAGCGCCCGATTTTCGTGACAGACCTTGCCGGCGCATTGTTCGTTGGCCGAGGGCCAGCGAGCCGGTCATGATAATTGCGCGGCCGCGTGGGTGACAACCATGGGCCTGTCCCGGCGCACATTCCTCCGGTCTGAGCTTGAGCCGGAAGCCGCGATGCCGTAGCGTGCACGGCAGGGTCTCGGAGGGAATCGCCATGCGCAAGCCGTTGCGGGTCATCGTCCTCGTACTGGGGATCGCGTTGTGGATGCCGGGTTGGGCGCAGGATGCCGGCGCCTCGCCACCGTCGGCCGCTGCATCAGCGACGGTGTATGGGAGTATCGGCGATCTGCAGCAGCAGATGGCGAGTGGCAAGCTGGATTCACAGCGGCTCGTGGATGCTTTCATCCAGCGCATCGATTCGCTCGACCAGGCCGGGCCGCGCGTGAACGCGGTCCTGCAATTGAATCCCGAGGTGCAGAAGATTGCCGCCCAGCGCGACCAGCAACGCAAAGCAAAGGACCATGGGCTGTTGTGGGGCATCCCGGTCCTGCTGAAGGCCAACATCGATACCGGCGACGAGATGCCGACCACGGCCGGATCGCTGGCGCTGCTCGGTGCGCCTGCGCCGCGTGACGCGACGGTGGCAGCGAAGCTGCGCAAGGCCGGCGCCGTGATCCTCGGCAAGGCCAACTTGAGCGAGTGGGCGAATTTCCGTTCGACGCGCGCGAGCAGCGGCTGGAGCGGGCGCGGCGGGTTGACGCGCAATCCTTACGTGCTGGATCGCAGTGCCTGCGGATCGAGTTCGGGTTCGGCTGCGGCCGTCGCGGCGGGGTTCGTGACGGTTGCGATCGGCACCGAAACCAATGGTTCGATCAGTTGCCCGTCGGCCGCAAGCGGTGTGGTCGGCATCAAGCCCACGGTCGGGCTTGTCAGCCGGGCGGGCATCATTCCGATCAGTGCGACGCAAGACACCGCGGGCCCGATTGCGCGCGACGTGCGCGATGCCGCGATCGTGCTTTCGGCGATCGCCGGCAGTGATCCGCGCGATCCGGCGACACGGGATGCCGACAAACACGCGACGGACTACACGAAATTCCTGGATGCCGACGCGTTGAAGGGCAAGCGCATCGGCGTGGTGCGCGAGCTGGCCGGCAACGATCCCGGCGTGGATGAACTGCTCGACCACGCGATCGCCGTGTTGCGCGCGCATGGCGCCACGGTAGTCGACCACGTGAAGATTCCGCACGTGAATGATTACGGTCACGCGGAGACGACCGTGTTGCTGTACGAATTCAAGCAAGGGGTCAATGCCTACCTTGCCACGCGCACCGGGTTGAGGGTGCATTCACTGGCGGACCTGATCGCGTTCGACAAGGCGCATGCGGCCGAGGAAATGCCATGGTTCGGCCAGGAACTGTTCGAGCAGGCCGAAGCCAAGGGCCCGCTGACCGACAAGGTGTATCGCGATGCGCTGGCGAAGCTCAAGAAGCTGGCCGGTCCCGAAGGCATCGACGCCGCGATGGATGCGAAACACCTGGATGCATTGCTTGCGCCCGCGCAGGATCCGGCCTGGCGCATCGACCTCGTCACCGGCGATCCGGGCGGCACCGCCAGCGCCTACGGTCCCGCGGCGGTGGCGGGTTATCCGTCGATCACCGTACCGGCCGGCTTCGTGCACGGGTTGCCCGTCGGCATGTTGTTCTTCGGGCGCAAATGGAGCGAACCGGCGTTGATCGGGATGGCCTATGCCTTCGAACAGGCCACCCACGCGCGGCGCGATCCGCGATTCCTGACTACGTTGCCCGCGCCAGCCGGCATCGATCCTTACACCCAGAAATCCAGCGCCTCGGCACAGCCCGCGAAGTCGGGGAACTGATCACGCGGCTTGCGCGCGGTGCTGCTGCAGTTGTTCCAGCACCGCCTTGGCCGCGCCGACCGATGAAGCCGGGTTCTGGCCGGTGATCAGATTGCCGGACGTGACCACGTGCGCCTGCCAGTCGGCGGCCTTGGAGTAGTTGCCGCCCGCTTCCTTCAAGGCAGCCTCGATCAGGAACGGCACGGTCTCGGCCAGCCCGGCGGCGCGTTCTTCGGAATCGGAAAACCCGGTCACCGCCTTGCCGCGCACCAGCGGCAATCCGAACGGTCCGCGGGCGTCGCGCAGGGCGGCCACGCCGTGGCACACCGCGGCCACCGGTTTGCCGTCTGCATACATCCTTTCGATCAGGCGCAGCGAATCGTCGTTCCCGGCAAGATCCCACAAGGGTCCATGCCCGCCGGCGTAGAAAACCGCATCGAAGGCTTCGGGATCGATGTCCACCAGCTTGTATGTGCTGGCGAGCGCCTGCATTGCCGCGGCATCCGCGCGGAACCGGCGGGTGGCTTCGGTCTGCTTGTCCGGCTGCTCGCTGCCCGGATCGACCGGCACCTGACCGCCAGCCGGGGATGCCAGCGTCACTTCCGCGCCGGCATTCCTGAAGAGGTAATACGGCGCGGCGAGTTCCTCCAGCCACAGGCCGGTCTGCTTGCCGGTTTTGCCAAGCTGGCCGTGCGAGGTCAGCACCATGAGAATATTCATCGGGAAGACTCCACACTTGCGTGCCGCATTCCGGCACCAAGTAGCACTTTGGGGAAACGCGCGTAGGTTGCAAGGAAAGGATGTGTGAAGGCCGTGTTGTTGTTACGCTGGGCGTAATTTTTCTGAGCGTCCATGAAATGAGCCTGATCTCCGCACCCGTTTCCTTCGGCGAACTGATCGACAAGATCACGATTCTCGAAATCAAGTCCGAGCGCATGACCGACGCGGCCAAGCTGGCCAACGTGCGCGACGAACTGGCGTTGTTGAATGCGTTGTGGCAGCGCGATCCCGCATCCGGCACCGATATTGCCGCCGAGCGCGCCGAGCTGAAACGCATCAACGAGGCGCTGTGGGAAATCGAGGATGAAATCCGCCTGAAGGAGCGCGACCAGGCGTTCGATGCGCGCTTCATCGAGTTGGCGCGCGCGGTGTATCACACCAACGACAAGCGCGCGGCGGTCAAACGCGCGATCAACCTCAAGCTGGGTTCGCGGCTGGTGGAGGAGAAGTCGTACCAGGACTACGGTTCGCGCCCGTAGGAGCGGGCCCGACGCGCAGCTCCGGCTTTTTCTTTTGTCCCGCGATGAATGCCGCAGTGCGCTGGTCGCGCGCAAAAGAAGGAGCAGGCACTCCGTACCGGCGCGCTCCTACATTGCGGACAACGAAGCTTCGAGCCGCTTCACGACATCATCCACGCTGACCAGATCCATCACCCCGGGATATTCGATCTTGGTGCCCCAGGGAAGTTCCGCCGCCGGCTTGTGCAGGAACTTGCGCGCGGCATCGTCGTAACGGTCCACGCACCAGCGGCGATCCGAGTACGGACCGGAACGCGCGGGGTTGCTGGCGGCGTGCAAACCCAGCACGCGCGCGCCGACCGCGTTGGCCATGTGCATGGGACCCGCGTCGGGCGTCAGTACGATGGCGGCGCGCTGGTACAGCGCCAGCGCGCGCTTCAGGGTATCCTTGCCGATCAGGTCCAGCGGTTTCGCGTGCATGCGTGACGCGATGGCGTCGCCCAGCGCGCGTTCGGCCGGCGATGGCCCACCGGTCAGCACCACGCGCATCCGCAACGCCTGCGCCGCGTGGTCGGCGACCGCGGCGTAGCGTTCCGCGCGCCAGTTGCGCAACGCGTGACTGGACGCCGCGCTGATGACGAGCGTCGGCTGTCCATCATCGGACCATTGTTCGGCGGCCCATTCCCGCGCCTCGTCGGGAATCGGGATGTCCCAGCGGATGCGCGTCTGTTTCAAACCGAGCGGCTCGACGAAGCTGCCGATCGCGTCCAGCACGTGTTCGCCGCTACGCGCCGGGATGTGTTCGCGCACGAACAGGCCGTGCAGGTCCTTGCTGCGCGCGCGGTCATAGCCGATGCGGCGGTCGGCGTGCACGGCGAGGCTCAATAGATTGCTGCGCAGTGCCACCTGCATGTGCAGCAGCGCGTCGAAGCGGCGCCCCGCCAGCGCACGGCGAACCGCCCGGTAGCCGGCACGGCCGGCGCTCTTGTCGAAGGTCACGAATTCGACGCCGGCGATGTCGCCGACCAGTTTGCGTTCCAGCTTGCCGATGATCCAGGTCGGGCGCGTCGACGGCCACGCCGTTTGCAGCGTCCGCACAAGCGGCACCACGTGCGTGACGTCGCCGAGCGCGGAGGTTCGCAACAGACACAGTGATGGCGAGGTTTCGGACATCTGCTTGCTAGACTTGAGGGCGTGAACAACTCGACACGGTCAGACACCGAAAGCCGCGCGGTCGATCCGCGCATTGTCGCATCCGGCCACGATGCGATGGTGTTCGATGCGAATTTGCCGGAAGCGCCGACCGCGGAGTGGTTCGATCCCTCATGGTGGCAAGCGTGTGAACGCATGCGGCCCGTCGAGGGCGGGCGCGGTGGCGTCGCGCTCCTGGACACGCCGGTGGGCGCATGCGTGTTGCGCCACTACCACCGCGGCGGTTGGATGGCGCCGCTGATGGGCGACCGCTATCTGTGGAACGGGCGGGCGCGCAGTCGCGGGTTCGCCGAATTCGGCCTGCTTGCGGCACTGAGCATGCGCGGTTTGCCAGTGCCGAACCCGATCGCGGCGCGTTTCCAGCGGCGCGGGCCGTACTACCGGGCCGACCTGATCACCCGCGCGATCGAAGGTGCTTCGACGCTGACGCAGGCCGTGCGCGACCGTCGGCTCGATGCCGACCTGGCCGAGCGGGTCGGGGCGCTGGTCGCCCGGTTCCATGCGGCGGGCGTGGATCATGCCGATCTGAACGCGCACAACATCCTGCTCGATCGCGAGCAACTCTGGCTGATCGACTTCGATCGCGGCGAGATCCGCGCGACCGGCACCGCGTGGAAGCTGGCGAATCTTGCCCGGCTCAAGCGTTCGCTGTTGAAGGTCGGCGCGTGCGATCATGACGAAGCCGCGCTGGATCGCCGGATTTGGGCGCCCCTGATGCGCGGTTACGAACAGGGTCTCGGGAGCGCTGCATGAGCAAGAAAAAGGGTCAGGCGAACGCTCCGGAACACAATGTGTCGGTCTGGTCGCTGCACGTGCTGGGCGCCGGCGCGGCGAATGCCATGGCGCTGGGTTCGTCCGCGGCCGTGCTGGAGCGCGACGGCAAGCCGATGCTGTTGATCGATTGCGGGCCGGGTACGCTCGAACATTTCCTGCGCTGCTACGAAACATTGCCGCCCGCGGTGTTCATCACCCACGGCCACATGGATCACGTGGCGGGCCTTGAGCGGTTGTTCCACGAGTCGTGGTTCGATCCCGCGCGGCGCGGCAAGACCAGGATGTTCGTGCACGCGAATCTGCTGCCGGTGCTGCAGGCGCGGGTCGCGGATTATCCGAGCGCCATCGCCGAAGGCGGCGCGAACTTCTGGGAAGGCTTCCGCCTGATTCCGTTCTCGCGCGGCTTCTGGCTCGATGGCTGGTGGTTCGACGTGTTCGCGACGCGGCACCACGTGCCGGGCACTTCGTACGGTGTCGCGCTGCGCGGTTGCTTCGCGTGGACCGGCGATACCCGTCCGGTTCCGGAAATGCTGGCCGCGGTCGCCGATGCGCACACCCTGGTGGCGCACGATTGCTCGCTGGTCGGCAATCCCTCGCACACCGGTGCCGACGACATCCAACGCGAATATCCCGAAGCCTTGCGTGCGCAACTGCTGCTGTACCACTACGGCAGCGAAGCCGATGCGCAGGCGTTGCGTCAACGCGGCTTCAAGGTTGCCGAACCGGATGGCCGCTATCCCTTGCATGCGCCGCATCCGGTGCGTGCGGACGCCGGATGATGAAACCGGAAACGCCACGCGCATTGCAGGCTTCGGCGGCGCCGCCCGACGCGCTCGGTCGTGCGTTGGCGGACCTGCGCATTTCGGTGATCGACCGTTGCAACTTCCGCTGCCCGTATTGCATGCCGGAAGAGGCATATCCGGCCGGCCACGCGTTCCTGCGCGCCCGCGAGCGGCTCGACTTCGATGAAATCGAACGCATCGCCCGGGTGTTCGTCTCGCTGGGCGTGCGTAAGCTGCGGCTGACGGGCGGCGAGCCGCTGTTGCGCCGCGATTTGCCCGCACTGGTCGCGCGTCTCGCCGCGATCGAAGGCGTCGAGGATCTGGCCCTCACCACCAATGGTGCGCTGTTGCCGCGTTGCGCCAAGGCGTTGCGGAACGCCGGTCTGCGACGGCTCACGCTCAGCATGGATAGCGTCGATGCCGAGATATTCCGGCGCATGTCGGGCGGCCGCGGCGAACTGGCCCAAGTCGAAGCCGCCATCGCTGCGGCGGAAGCGGCGGGGTTCGCGCGGCTCAAGATCAATTGCGTGGTGATGCGCGGCGTCAACGACGACGGCGTGCTGGATCTGGTCGCGCGTTTTCGCGGCACCGGGCACGTGCTGCGTTTCATCGAATACATGGACGTCGGCACGGTCAATGGCTGGCACGGCGACCGGGTGGTGCCGGGTGCCGAACTCGCGCGTCGCATCGATGCGCGCTGGCCTCTGGAGCCGTTGCCGCGCGACGCCGCTTCCACCTCGCGGCGCTGGCGTTTTCGCGACGGCGCGGGCGAGGTGGGCTTCATCAATTCGGTCACCGAGCCGTTCTGTGGCGGTTGCACGCGCGCGCGGCTGTCGGCCGACGGCAAGCTGTACACGTGCCTGTTCGCTCGCGCCGGCCACGATCTGCGGGCGTTGCTTCGCGCGGGCGAATCCGACGCCGCGCTGCGCGCGACGATCGCCGGCATCTGGAGCCATCGCGGCGACCGCTACAGCGAACGCCGCGCGGAACTGCGCGCGGCAGGCGTGCTGGAGCACGTCGAAATGTTCGCGATAGGGGGCTGAGCGTGCATGCGACGCGAGAGTTTGCTTTTCGTCATTCCGGGGCTGTCCGCGCCGTTTGCGGACAGAACCCGGAACCCAGCGCCTTTGTTGTGGCATTTGGGCTGCAAATGTAAAAGCAACGACACTGGATTCCGGGTTCCCTCGTCGGCACGGCCGGCGATGGCCCCGGAATGACGAAATTCTTTTTTGGCTTCTGGCGATTCAATATGCGCAAGGCGCGCGAGACATCATTGACCCACCTCGATGCATCCAACCACCCGCGCATGGTGGACGTCGGCACCAAGGCGGTTACGGCGCGGACTGCCGTTGCCGAAGCCGTAGTGCGCTTTCCGAAAGCCGTCGCCGACGTGTTGCGCGACGGCGGCATGCGCAGCAAGAAGGGCCCGGTGGTCGATACCGCGATCGTGGCCGGCACCATGGCCGCCAAGCGTACCCACGAATTGATCCCATTCTGTCATCCGCTCGCGATCGAACGCTGCCGGATCGAAGCGGATTTCGTCTCGGACACCGAACTCGCGATATGTTGCGAGGTCGCGATCACGCACAAGACCGGCGTCGAGATGGAAGCGCTGACGGGTGCCAGTGTCGCGGCGCTCACCATCTACGACATGTGCAAGGCGCTGTCGCACGAAATCGTGATCGAACGCGTGCGGCTGCTGGAGAAATCCGGCGGCAAGCGCGAAGTGAAGGCCGGAAAAGCCGCACCACGCAAGCGGGCGGGGGCACGATGAAATACCGGTTGCTGTATTTCGCATCCCTGTGCGATGCGGCGGGCCGCGCCGAGGAACAGGTCGCAAGCGACGCGCGCGACGTCGGCGCACTGTATGCCGAACTGGCGGCACGGCATGGGTTCACCTTCACGCCGGACCGGCTGCGCGTGGCGGTCAATGGCGCCTTCACCGACTGGAACTACCGGCTCGCCGACAATGACGAAGTCGTGTTCCTGCCGCCGGTGAGCGGGGGGTGAGGATGTTCGCGATCAACGAGGCGCCCATCGATGTGGTGCGTCTGCATCGTGGGCTTGAAGCGGATGGTGCGGGTGCCGTCGTGAGTTTCGAGGGGCGTGTGCGCAACTACAACGACGGTCGCGCGGTGAACGGACTTTCGTATCAGGCGTACACCGAACTTGCCGAAGCCGAGGGTCGGCGGATCGTCGAGGAAGCGCACGCGAAGTTCGCGGTCGAACGCGTCATTTGCGTGCACCGGGTGGGCGATCTTGCACCGGGCGACATTGCGGTGTGGGCCGGCGTGTCGGCAGGCCATCGCGCGGCGGCATTCGACGCCTGCCGCTACGTGATCGACGAGGTCAAGGCGCGGGTTCCGATCTGGAAGCGCGAGCACTACGTCGAGGGTGCGTCGGAGTGGTTGCACCCCTGAATGAAATCTTGATTTTGCCCATCATTCCCGCGAAAGCGGGAATCCAGAGTATTGGTTTTTAATGGACTGAAGTCGCTGGATCCCCGCTTTCGCCGGGATGACGACGATTATTCAGGGTGTCCTGAAAGGCGGCAGCCCCGCCAGCGGATCTCCGGCGCACGAATCAACCGATACCGTTGCTTCCTTCCGGATCTGGCGGGGTTTTCGATCTATCGTCGCGGAGGCGCCAACGGGGCCACCATGAACTTCAAACTGGCGGAGAGGGCGGGATTGTTCGCATCATCCCTGATGCTCACCGCTCGCTGCGCTCGGGGCCAACCTTCGGTTGTCCAAATTCGTTCCAGACGAATTTGTCGAACCCGCGGGTTCTCACCCGCCCTTCGTGCTCCTGATTTCCTGAAACTGGCGGAGAGGGCGGGATTCGAACCCGCGAAGCGGGGTTTAGCCGCTTACACACTTTCCAGGCGTGCTCCTTCGACCGCTCGGACACCTCTCCAAATGAGCCGCACAGGATAGCGGGCGGCAGCATGTCGAACAAGGGAAATTGCGTGCTGCTTGGTCTCGCCGCCCCGACTTGGCACAATGGGTGACCGCCCACAGATCGTGCCCATGACTTATCAGGTTCTCGCCCGCAAATGGCGCCCGAAGCAGTTCGATGAACTGGTCGGACAGGAGCACGTCGTCAGGGCGTTGGCCCACGCCCTCGATTCCGGGCGCGTGCATCACGCGTATCTCTTCACCGGCACGCGCGGCGTGGGCAAGACCACCATCGCGCGCATTTTCGCGAAGTCGCTGAACTGCGAGAAAGGCATGTCGGCGCACCCGTGCGGCGAATGCGCGATCTGCAGGGCGGTCGATGCCGGCCGGTTCGTGGACCTGATCGAAATCGACGCGGCCAGCAACACCGGCGTGGACGACGTGCGCGAGGTGATCGAAAACGCGCAGTACGCGCCGGCGCAGGGGCGCTACAAGGTGTATCTGGTGGACGAAGTGCACATGCTCTCCAAGAGCGCCTTCAACGCCTTGTTGAAGACACTGGAAGAGCCGCCGGAACACGTGAAGTTCCTGCTCGCCACCACCGATCCGCAAAAGCTGCCGGTGACGGTCCTGTCGCGTTGCCTGAAATTCGGATTGAAGCGCTTGCTGCCGGAGCAGATCGCCGGGCAGATGCGGATGATCCTGGGCCAGGAAAGCGTCGGCTTCGACGACGGCGCGATCGAGGCGCTCGCGCGTGGCGCGGACGGTTCGCTGCGCGACGGTTTGTCATTGCTCGACCAGGCCATCGCGCACGGCGGCGGCGCGCTGCGTGCGGACGACGTGCGCGCGATGCTGGGCACCATCGCCGACAATGACGTGGGCGCATTGTTGCGCGCACTGGCCGACGGTGACGGCAAGGCGCTGATGGACGAGGCCGATCGCGTCGCCGGCTTGTCGCCCGACTTCGCGGTGGTGCTGGAACAGCTCGCCACCGCGCTGCATCGCATCCAGTTGCGGCAACTGGTGCCGGGTTTTGCAGGCGACGAAGCCGAACGCGACGTGCTGGACGCGCTGGCGGGCGAAGTCGATCCGGAAGACGTGCAGGTCTGGTACCAATTCGCGCTGCAGGGCCGCCGCGATCTGCCGTTGGCGCCGGACGTCCGTTCGGGGTTCGAGATGACGTTGCTGCGGATGCTGGCATTCCGCGGTGGCGCATCAGGTACGGAGGGGCAGGGGCAGCGCGCGACGCCGGTTATGCGGGAGCACGCCTCGGCTGCGCATTCCGGAGTGGCGACTTCGAAGTCATCTTCGGCTGCGCTGCGGCATGAGCATGCCGTTGCCGATGCACCAGCCCAGCCTGCCAGTCCGAAGGCGCCGGTGCCGCGCATCGAAGGCATTGCCGATTGGGAGCGCTGGATCGAGCAGGCGGGACTGGGCGGCCCCGCCGGTCTGCTCGCGCGGCACGCCGTCCCGAAATCGCTGGAGGGCGATGTCCTGACCCTGGCGGTGACGCCCGAACACATGATCTTTTGCACCGATTCGGCCAACAGGCAATTGCAGGACAGGCTCGGTGCAGCGATCGACCGCAAGCTGCGCGTGCGCATCGTGCACGAGTCGGTCGCCGAAACGCCGGCCACGCGCGCGGCCAAGGCGCGTTCCGACGAACAGGCCGCGGCCGAACGCGCGTTGGCCGACGATCCGATCATCCAGGACATGCAACGCCAGTTCGGCGCGCAGATTATCCCCGAGAGCATTCGACCCGCAGGCAGACAGGCATGAAAGGACAACTGGGACAATTGATGCAGCAGGCGCAGCAGATGCAGGAGAACCTGAAGCGTGCGCAGGAGGAAATCGCGAAGCTCGAGGTCACCGGCAGCGCCGGTGGGGGCATGGTCGAGGTCACGATGACCGGGCGGCACGAGGTCCGACGCGTCCGGATCGATCGCAAGCTGATCACCGATGATCCGGAGATGGCCGAAGACATGGTGGCGGCAGCCGTCAACGACGCAGTCAACAGGGTCGCCGAAGCCAGCCAGCAGAAGCTCGGCAGCGTCAGCTCGGGAATGAGCCTGCCGCCGGGGTTCAAACTGCCGTTTTGAGAAGGCAGGGGTGAGGGGCGAGTGGCGAGGGGGTTTCGTCCAGCAAGTCGGTCCGGCCCTTGCGCCCCCGCTACTCATCCCTCGTCCCTAGACAAGAACCACTTGCCTGTATGGCCTCGCAACCCAACCTCCTCGCCGAACTCATTGAAGCCCTGCGCTGCCTGCCCGGCGTCGGTGCCAAGAGCGCGCAGCGCATGGCCTTTCATTTGCTGGAGCGCGACCGCGACGGCGGCATGCGCTTGGCGGCAGCGCTGCAGCAGGCGATGCAGCGCATCGGGCACTGCAAGTCATGCCGCAATTTCAGCGAATCGGATGAATGCGCGATTTGCGCGAACGCGTCACGCGATGCCGCGCTGCTGTGTGTCGTCGAGACACCCGCCGATCTGCTCGCGATCGAACAGGCCACCGGCTACCGCGGCCGTTACTTCGTGCTGATGGGCCGGCTCTCGCCGCTCGACGGAATGGGGCCGCACGAATTGGGCGGCGACTTGCTGACGCGCAAGCTCGGCAACGGCGAAGTGCGCGAGCTGGTGATCGCGACCAACCCGACCGTGGAAGGCGAGGCCACCGCGCACTGGCTGGGACAACTCGCCCGTGCGGCCGGCGTGCGTGCGACGCGGCTCGCGCATGGCGTGCCGCTTGGCGGTGAACTCGAATACGTCGATCGCGGCACATTGGCACATGCGTTCGGCAGCCGCCTGACGATGGAGTAAGCGATGTCGACACACACAGAACCCTTCTTGCAACTGCAGGTGCCCGCGGTGGAGGAATACCTGGCCTTGCGCATCGCGGCAGGTTTGAGCGCGATGAGTGCCGAGGGTGCGCGAGAAGGCTTGGCCCGTAGCTGGTGCGCGGTCTGCGTTCGCATCGATGGTGAATTGATCGGGATGGGACGCGTCGTCGGCGATGGCGGCCTGTTCCTGTTCGTGGTCGACATCGCGGTGACGCCGGCCTGGCAGCGGCGTGGCCTGGGCCGGCGCATCATGCAGGCGCTGATGGAGCGAGTACACGCGCGCGCATTTCCGTACACCCAGGTGGGCCTGATCGCGGACGGCCCGGCGCATCTTCTGTACGAACAATTCGGTTTCAGGTCGGTCGCGCCCGAATCGCAGGGCATGTCGCTGCGGATAGAAAAAGGAGAACACGCGTGAGCGATACCATTTTCGACAAGATCGTCCGCCGCGAGATTCCCGCCGACGTGGTGTACGAAGACGACGACATCCTGGCGTTCCGCGACATCCACCCGCAGGCGCCGGTGCACGTCTTGTTCATCCCCAAGAACAAGTCGTTGCCGACCTTGAACGACTGTGGCGAAGCCGACGCGCCGTTGCTCGGTAAGCTGCTGCTGGCGGCGTCCGCGTACGCCAAACGCGAAGGCTTTGCCGAAGACGGCTATCGCTGCGTGATCAACTGCAACGCTGGTGGTGGGCAAACCGTGTTTTACCTGCACGTGCATCTGCTGGCAGGCAGGAAGATGCCGGAACGCATGTCCTGATCTGAAAGCGCCCGCACATGAAGACGCCCGCTTTCGCGGGCGTCTTCGTGAAGCGATCCCTCAGCCTTTCTTCGGCGGCGGTGGTGGCGGCGCCGGACGCGGCACCACGATCACGCGTGGCGGTGCGTACCACGGGCCGTAACCCCATGGACCCCAGCCGCCCCAGAACGGATCGCCCCACGGGCCCCAGCGATCCCACGGATCGTAGGGGCGCTGGATGTAGAGCGGCCGCTTCGGCCACAAGTACACGTTCGCGGCTTCGACTCTGGGGTAGGTGTAGTCGAATTGGCCGATCTTGTGCTGGACCGTGCCATTGAGCGTGCCGGTCACGGTGATCTCGCGGCCCTTGGCGAACACTTCCGGATCGTAGAAACCCTGCTTGCACGCCACGAAGCGGCCGAGGCTGTCCTCGCTGGGCTTCGGCCGCGCCTGCGAATCGAGCGGTTCGGCCAGCACGAAGAAACAGGTTTGCTGTTCGCGCGGCTGGGTTTCGACGATTTCGCCGCCCCAGCGCACTTGCGCGGCGTTGGCGGTGCCGCTGCGGGCGGCATCCAGCGTCACCGGCGCGTAATTGCCGGCCAGCGGCTGCGGAATGGTGGCGCAACCGCCCAGGCCCAACGCGCCGGCGATGGAAAAAAGCAAGACGCGACGTGACATGACATGCCTCCAAAATGAACCGCTACGGCTATTTGACCACACGGGGCGGCCGGAAATGACGCACGCGCCGCACGAATTCCCGGATTCGTTCAGGCGGCGGTTCGGGAACGGCGTAACGCAGGTGCAGATACTCGGTGGCGAGTTTGCCCAAGGCTGTCGACGCATCAGGCAGAACCGAGGCCGAACGCGCATAGAAATCGCGCGGCCCTTCGGCGTGGCCGCGCACGATGCCGCAACGCGCCAGCCGATGCTGCAGGCGCAATTGCGCGGCGGTCAGGGCATCGCGTGGTTTCGTGCGCGGGCGCAATGTTGCCAGCAGCGCGCCGAGCCCCAACGCGACGAACACCGCGATGGCCAACGCCACGCCCAGCATCTGCGCGGTGGCGTGCTCGATGCCGAACGGCCGCAACAGGTGCGCCTGCGACAGCGCATCGAAACCGACCACGGTCTGCCCCCACCAGCGATTGATCACGTCCAGCCGGTTGCGCCACGGCATCCATCCGTCGCTTCCGGCGCCGGCCACGTCGTCAGCCGCGCCGCCGGTGCTCGCGAGAATCACGCGGCTGACGGCAGCGGTGGGATCGACGCGCACCCAGCCGCGTCCGGCAAGCCAGACTTCCGACCACGCGTGCGCGTCGGACTGGCGGATCAGGAGGTAATGCGCGAAGTCGTTCCAGTAGCCGCCCTGGTAGCCGACCACGACCCGCGCGGGAATGCCCGCGGCGCGCATCAGGAACGTGAAGGCGCTGGCGTAGTGTTCGCAGAAGCCGGTTTTCGTATCGAACAGGAAATCGTCGATGCTGTCGCGCCCGAGCGGCGGCGCGTCCAGGTCGTACACGAAGCCTCCGGCGCGGAAAAGATCCAGTGCATCGCGAATGATCGCGGCGTCGTTCGTGCCGGCCGTGCGACGCCAGCCTTCCGCAAGTGCGCGCGCACGCGGATCGAAGCCGGCCGGAAGTTCCAGCGCCCAGGCGCGGATGCGCGCGTCGAGCGGCTCCGGCGCCAACCGATAATCGGTGGCCGATGCGACGCGGTAGCGCAGGCTCTGGTCGATGGGTTTGCTGGACCACAAGGTATGGTCCGGTCCCATCACCGAACCTTCCGGGCTGTCGATCGGCACGTCCAGCGCAAACATCCAGTGCCTGTGGCTCGGCAGCAGCGTGACTTCGTAATGCGTGACCGGATCGCGGACGCCGACCGGCACCGGCCGCGATGACCGGTGCGCGGCAGGACCGGGCGACCACGCGCGGCCATCGAACTTCCACAGCATCATGCCGCGGAAGTAGCGCTTGCCCTCCGGTGGCGGCGCGCCGTCGAAGCCGACCCGCATCGCCACGGAGTTGTCGATCAAAAGCGAATGCAGGTCCCCTGGCGCCATCCGATCGGCGATGCCGGTGCGCGCGGCCCCGCGGTCGGGGGCGCTCCACAGCGGCGTCGACAGACGCGGGATCAGCAGGAATCCGAGCAGCGCGGCGGGCAGACTGGCGGCCAGCAGCACGGTGCCGGTCTTGAAGGCGGGCAGCCAGCCGGCTTCAGGCAAGCCCGGCTGCAGCGCGCGCAGCGTCGCGAGCGCGGGCAGCAGCATCAGACCGACCAGAATGGTGAACCCGAGTGACTGGTCGAACAGCAGTGCGCTCATCAGGATGAAACATGCGAAGCCGACCGCCATGCGTGCATCGCGTACCGATTCGCTTTCCAGCACCTTCAGCACCAGCAGTCCGCACACGATCGCCGCGCCCGGTTCGCGGCCGAGCGGCGTGCCGTACACGGCGATGGCGATCGACAGCACCGCGATGAGCATCGCGATGCGCAACCATGCGCCGACGCGTCGCGGCCGCCGGTGGCGCTGCCACCAGCGCGCGCCCAGGATTACTGCCAGCGCGGCCGTGTACCACGGGGGCAGATGCGCCGCGTGCGCCACCAGCACGCACAGCACCGTCACGCACAGCAAGGTGAACGGCAATGGTGCAAGCGTCGATGCGACGATGCGGGTGCCGGGTGGCGCATCGGGGTGCTTCATGGCAGCTCCGCCAACGCGGTCAGGCAGCGGTGGTAGTGCGCGGCATCGTTGGCGGGCCCAATGGCGCGCTGGTCTTCCAGGATCAGCACCCAGGGATGCGCCGCGGCATACGCATCGCAAACCCAGCCGGTCAGGCGCGAAATGCGGGTTTCGCGATCGATGCCCGAGAGCGTGTGCCAGTCGAACCGCAGCGGCTGGCCCGGCGCGGCACGGTCGAATTCGCGTATCAGCAGGTGCGCGTGACGCGCACTGGCCTTCCAGGCGATGTGCCGGATCGGATCGCCGGCGTGGTATTCGCGAAGGCCCGCGAACTCGTCGCCGCCGGCGATGCGTTCGTTGGGATCGTCGTTGCGCGCGACGGGCTGGGCGTCGGCGAGGATGCGCGGATACACCAGCACGCGTTGTGCAGGCGTGATCCAACTCCAGGCGCGGAACAATCCGAACGGCAGCGTGCTGGAAATCCGCATCCGCGGCACCTCGGCCCAGCCGCGCGCGTCCGTGGGCGTGGTGACGCGGGCGCGTTCGGAGCCCGGGCGAAGCGGGCAGGGTTGTTCCAGATCGTCGACCGCAATGGTGAGGCCCGGACGGTTGCGGCCATCGTCCGCAAAGGCAAGCTGCAGCGGCAGGCGTGCATCGCAGAATCCGTGTTCCGCGTGCAGCGAGCGCAAGGTCAGGTCGTGCAATTCGCGCCAGGTCAGCAGCATGCTGCCGGCCAGCGCCGCACCCAGCAGGCAGGTCAGCAGCAGCGCGGCGTTGTTCTGGTAATTCAGCGCGCCGAACAGCATCACCACCAGCACCAGCCCGAACCCGAAACCCGCGCGCGTGGGCACGATGTAGATGCGGCGGCGGTCCAGCGTGACCGGCAAGGTCTCCGGCTTGCGTCCGCGCGCGAGCACCGGAATGCGGTTCAGGACGCGCGCTGCGGCGGCAAACGACCGGCGGTGCGCCACGCCATCCATCGCGTTATTCCACCGCCACGGTGTCCAGCAGGGTCTGCGCCAGCGCGTCGCGCGCGAGCGTGCGCGCCGGGATCAGCCGGTGTCCGGCCACCGCCACGAACACCGCCTGGACGTCTTCCGGCAAGGTGTAGTCGCGATTGCCGAGCAATGCCCAGGCACGCGCCGCCGCCAGCAAGGCAAGCCCGGCGCGCGGCGACAAACCCGTGCGGATGTCATGATGCTTGCGGCTGGCGGTCACCAGCGCCTGCACGTAATCGATCAGGGCAGGGCTGGCGGTGATCGCGCGTGCGCGCTGCCGCAGCGCCACGATGTCGGACGCGGACAGGCACGGCGGCAGACGGCTCACCATGCCGGAACGATCCTCGCCGGTCAGCAGTCGGCGCTCGGCTTCGGCGCCGGGATAGTCGAGCGCGATGCGCAACATGAAGCGGTCGAGTTGCGAGTCGGGCAGGGGATAGGTGCCCGCCATGTCCAGCGGATTCTGGGTCGCGACCACGAAGAACGGTTGCGGCAAGGCACGACTTGCCCCATCCACCGTGACCTGGCCTTCGGCCATCGCTTCCAGCAGCGCGCTCTGGGTCTTGGGCGTGGCGCGATTGATTTCGTCGGCCAGCAGCAGTTGCGCGAAGATCGGACCCGGCTGGAATTGAAAGCCGCCGCTGTCCCGATCGAACACGCTGACGCCGACGATATCGGTGGGCAGCAAGTCGGACGTGAACTGGATGCGCCGGAAGGTCAGCCCCAGCGTGGCCGCCAAGGCATGCGCCAGCGTCGTCTTGCCGACCCCCGGCACGTCTTCGACCAGCAGATGGCCGCCCGCGAGCGCGCATGCGAACGCCATCCGCACCGCGCGGTTCTTGCCGACCAGCACCTCGTTGACCTGCGCGATCGCGCGGTCCAGTCGCTGGCGCAACAGGGTGTCGGCGGGCACCGCGCTGGCTGAGGGTAGGCTTTGGTCCATGCCGGTTTCCGGGCAAATCGAGACGTCCGGGCAGTGTACGGCAGCCCACGTCACATCGGCGCGAAGCGGATCAAGGTACGGGAATGCCGGCCTCCCGCAGCAGCCGCGCCAGCGCGATCAGCGGCAGCCCGATGAGTGCGGTGGGATCTTCGCTTTCGATGCGTTCGAACAGGGCAATGCCGGCGCCTTCGGACTTGAAGCTGCCGGCGCAGTCAAACGGGTGTTCGCGCGCGAGATAGCGCCGGATTTCCTCGTCGGACAAGGTGCGAAACACCACGCGAGTATGGTCGGTGTGGGTCTGCAGTCGTCCTTCGCGGTCGAACACGCAGAGGCCGGTATGAAAATCCACGATATTCCCGCTGCTTGCGCGCAATTGTTCATGCGCTTTGTCGCTGCTGCCGGGCTTGTGCAAGACCCTGCCGTCCAGCGCCGCTACCTGATCGGAGCCAATGACCACCGCATCGCGATGCTTTTCGGACACGGCCGCAGCCTTGGCGGCGGCGAGCCGTGCCGCGCGCGCCGCCGGCGCTTCACCGGGCAGCGGCTGCTCATCCACGTCGGGTGCGATCTGCTCGAAGCCGTCCAGCAGGCGGCGCAGCAATTCGGCCCGGTAGCGCGAGGTCGAGGCCAGCACGATCCGCGGTATGGTCATCGCTGCGAGAGGTCCTCGATTTTTTCGCGCACCGCGGTTTCCAGCGCGCGCTGGGCGGAATCGAGTTCCTGCAATTGCCGGCCCAGCGCACCGCGCGCCTTGCCGATCGCGGTGACAGCGGCATCCAGTTCGCGCTGGTTGGCATTGTCCGCTTCGTCGCGCAGCCACAGCCGGTGCGCCAGCAGTTCACGAAGCGCGGCGTCGACCGCCAGGCGCGCCTCGGTTTCGCCGGCCGCAGGCTGGTTGGGACCCATCGACATGGAGGCGTGCGCGCGCGCGAGCCGGTTGCGACATTCCTTCAGGTCGTGCTCCAGCCCGTCGGCTTCCAGGTACAGGGTGCGCATCGCGCGCTGGTGGCGTATCTGGCGGGCCAGCAGGAACACGACGATCGCGCAGACGACCACCGCCACCACCGCGGGCAGGACGATTGCGAGCAAGGTTGCGGGCAGGGCGGTCAAAGGTCGGGCCGGTGCAAGCGGATGCGGATATGGCAAGCATGATACGGGCCAAGCCATCGGGCCGCTCGGCGGTTGACTTTGTGCAGTGCGGAATCTAGGATTCCCCGCTTATGTCCGCGTCCCTGCCAGCGAGTGTGGACGCCGAACGCATGGTGGCCGGGCGGCGGTCTTTCGAGGGTGCCTTGCCGGTCGCGGAGTTGCCGCGATTGGTCGAAGCACTGGCGGACGATCGCGGCGAAGTCACCTATCGGTTGGACTTCGAGCAGGGCGAACTGGGTGGTCTGCAACTGCATGTCGTCTTGAATGCGGGGCTGACACTCGAATGCCAGCGCACGCTCGAACCGTTCGTTTATCCGGTGGCGGTCGACACCCGGCTGGGCTTGCTGGCGGACGAGCAGGATGCCGATGCGTTGCCCGGTGATTGCGAACCGCTGCTGCTGGAAGGCGGGGCGCTGTCGCCGCGCAAGGTGATCGAAGACGAATTGTTGTTGGCCTTGCCGCTGGTGCCCGTGAAGCCCGGCAGCGAGATCTTGCAGGGCGAATGGAGCGCGCCCGGTGACGCGCCGCAGGATGCGGAGCGGGACGAGCCCACCACGCGCCCGTTCGCGGACTTGCGCAAGCTGCTCGAAGACCGCACGAAACATCGCTAAGGAAGGTCTGATCAAGTGGCCGTTCACCCTTCGATACATCGGGGCGAACGGCCGAGTATTTGCTCCCGTTCGTGGTGAGATATCGAACCGCGAACGGGGCGACGCACGATCAGGGCACGATGCCCGGTTTTGCGTGAACGAACCGTCAGGAGAGCCATCATGGCCGTTGCAAAAAGCCGCAAATCCCCATCCCGCCGCGGCATGCGCCGTTCGCACGACGCGCTGAACCAGGTGCAGCTCGCCACCGACCCGACGTCGGGCGAGATCCACCGCCGCCACCACATCACCAAGGACGGCTACTACCGTGGCCGCAAGGTGATCGAGGACAAGCAGGCGGTCGTCGACGAGGACTGAACGTCCTTGTCTCGATGTGCACGATGTTGCAGACCGACGTGCGGCGCGATGATCGCGCCGCCGCGTTTTCACGTGCGCGCAATGCCTGAATCGGGAACCACACCTTGACCTACGCCCGCATCCTCGCCACCGGCAGCGCGCTGCCAGAGCGCGTCGTCACCAATGCCGATCTCGAAAAACTGGTCGACACCAGCGATGAATGGATCCGCACCCGCACCGGCATCCGCGAGCGCCGCGTCGCGGCCGACGGCGAAACCACCGGCGATCTGGCTTATCGCGCCGCGCTGCAGGCTTTGCACGACGCGGGCGTCAAGGCGTCCGAACTCGACATGGTGGTGCTGGGCACCACCACGCCCGACATCATCTTTCCCGCCACCGCGTGCCTGATCCAGAACCGGCTGGGCGCGAACGGCTGCATGGCGTTCGACGTCAACGCCGCGTGTTCGGGGTTTGTGTATGCGCTGGGCGTCGCCAACAATTTCGTGCGCACCCGGCAAGTGAAGAAGGCGCTGGTGATCGGCGCGGAAACGCTCACCCGCATGGTCGACTGGTCGGAACGCGAGACCTGCGTGCTGTTCGGCGACGGCGCCGGCGCGGTGGTGCTGGAAGCCTCGGACGAACCGGGCATCCTCGCGACCTGCCTGCACGCCGACGGCGGCTACAAGGATCTGCTGTACAACCCGGTCGGCGTGTCGGTGGGCTTCAACGACGAAAAGAACCACGGCGTGCGTATCCGCATGAGCGGTCGCGAGGTGTTCAAGGTTGCGGTCAAGACGCTCGACGCGCTGGTCGATGAGACCCTGCAGGCCGCGAACATGCACGCCGACCAGCTCGACTGGCTGATTCCGCACCAGGCGAACCTGCGCATCATCGAAGCCACCGCCAAGCGGCTCGGCATGTCGATGGAGCAGGTGATCGTCACGGTCGACAAGCACGCCAACACTTCGTCGGGATCGGTGCCGCTGGCGCTGGATGCCGCGGTGCGCTCCGGGCGCGTGAAGCGCGGACAGAACCTGTTGCTGGAGGCTTTCGGTGGCGGGTTCACGTGGGCCTCCGCGATGGTGAGGTATTGAGCGGGGCTGGCGGCTGGGGCACAGCCCGGCAGAGCGCGGTTGAACTGCCGTCCTCACGCGCGAGTTCGGGCGATAACAGGTAGCAGACGATGAGTGATACGAATTCAGTTCCCAGTCCCCAGCCCCCAGTCCCCCAACTCGCCTTCGTCTTCCCCGGCCAGGGCTCGCAGTCGGTCGGGATGCTGGCGGAGCTCGGCGCCGAATTTCCGGAAGTACGCAAGGTTTTCGACGAGGCCTCGGATGGCGCGGGCCTCGACCTGTGGTCGCTTGCGCAGAATGGTCCGGAAGCCGAACTCGGCAAGACCGAAAACACCCAGCCGGTGTTGCTGGCGGCCAGCGTCGCGGTGTGGAAAGCCTGGCGTGCGAAGGGCGGTCCGCTGCCGGCGCAGATGGCCGGCCACAGCCTCGGCGAATATTCGGCGCTGGTGTGCGCAGGGGCACTGCCGCTGCGCGATGCGGCGTCGCTGGTGGCCGAGCGCGGTCGCCTGATGCAAGCCGCGGTGCCCGCAGGTGTCGGTTCGATGGCGGCGGTGCTGGGCGGCGACGACGACATGATCCGCCAGGTCTGCAAGGAAGTATCGGGCGAGGAAATCGTCACCCCCGCCAATTTCAACAGCCCCGGGCAACTGGTGATCGCGGGTCATGTGGCCGCCGTCGATCGCGCCATCCAGCGCCTCGGCGAACTCGGCGTGCGCAAGGTCATCAAGCTTGCCGTGTCGGTGCCATCGCACACGCCGCTGATGCGCGACGCGGCGCAGCAGCTCGCGGCGCGCATGGCCGAGCTGCCGTGGCAGGTGCCCGAAATTCCGGTGCTGCAGAATGCGGATGCGAAGGCGCACGCCGGCATCGAGTTCATTCGCGCGGCGCTGGAGCGCCAGTTGTACATGCCGGTGCTGTGGACCGACACCGTGCAATCGCTGGTACGCAGTGGCGCCACGAAGATTTTCGAATGCGGGCCCGGCAAGGTGCTGGCCGGCCTGTGCAGGCGCATCGACAAATCCATCGACGCGCGTGCGCTCGGCACGCCGGCCGAAATGACCCAGGCGATGGCCGACGTTTCCCATTGATGTCGGGCATCGCGATGAGTAAGCCGCCAGACGATTTGCCGATCTATCGATTGCTGACCGGGCCGGACGACGCAAGCTTTTGCCGCCGCGTCAGCGAGGCCTTGGCGCTGGGCTATGTCTTGTACGGCTCACCGGCGGCGACCTTCGATGGCGAGCGCGTCATCGTGGCGCAGGCCGTCATCTGGCCCGAATCCTGACCACTTCGCGGAGCATCACATGACGGGAACATTGCAGGGCGAAATCGCGCTGGTCACCGGCGCTTCGCGCGGCATCGGCGCCGCGATCGCGGACGAACTGGCAGCGCAGGGCGCCACGGTGATCGGCACCGCGACGTCCGAAGCGGGCGCGCAGGCGATCGGCCAGCGACTCGCCGCACATGGCGGCGAGGGTCGCGTGCTGGACGTCACCGATGGCGCAGCGGTCGAAGCGCTGATCGAGTCCATCGTCAAGAATCACGCCGGGCTTTCGATCCTCGTCAACAATGCTGGTATCACCCGCGACCAGTTGCTGATGCGGATGAAGGACGAAGATTGGCAGGCGATCCTCGACACCAATCTCACCTCGGTCTATCGCACCTCCAAGGCCGTGATGCGCACGATGATGAAGGCGCGCCGTGGTCGCATCGTCAACATCGCGTCGGTGGTCGGCGTCACCGGGAATCCCGGCCAGACCAACTACGCCGCCGCCAAGGCCGGCATCATCGCGTTTTCGAAATCGCTGGCACGCGAAGTGGGTTCACGCGGCATCACCGTCAATGTGGTCGCGCCGGGTTTCATCGACACCGACATGACCCGCGCGCTCACCGAAGACCAGCGCAAGTCGCTGGAAGGCGCGATCGCGTTGGGGCGTTTGGGTGAGGCATCGGACATTGCACATGCCGTGGCATTCCTTGCATCGCCGGCCGCGAGTTACATCACCGGCGAAACCCTGCACGTCAACGGCGGCATGTACATGAGTTGATTTTGCGATCGTCCCTGATCGCTGCTTCGTTGCAGGAACGAATCGGCCGGACCGCTCCCGATTCGTGAAGACCAGAACGGGCTTCCTGCCCTGACTTTCCACAACAGCCGCTTCGGATGACGCATTGGCTGGGCTGGCGGGACGGTTCCCGTGGCCGGTGGAACCTTGTAATATGGCGTCTTTCGTGTGGCGATCTGCAGGTCAAGCAATCGCCACCGGCCCTTCGGGGTCTTGATTGAAAAATCCGTACCGTGCGGGCCGTCCGCGGCGCGTGCGGGTCGAGTGGGGAAGGGTCAGTCCCGACCTCGAATGCCAATGTCCCGGGAGGCACTGTCTCATGAGCAGCATCGAAGAGCGCGTCAAGAAGATCGTG
>Ga0207652_10000042_pt1 | contig 130485 bp, 114 predicted proteins | sample KBSC63BmetaG_FD_184334 | JGI IMG/M metagenome (GOLD analysis project Ga0207652, IMG submission 184334) | Corn rhizosphere microbial communities from Kellogg Biological Station, Michigan, USA - KBS C6-3B metaG (SPAdes) (version 2) | ecosystem: Host-associated > Plants > Roots > Rhizosphere ...
TTGGGGGTCGATCGACGGAAGAGGCTCGATGGTCGCGCGAGCCGCGGCAGCCTTGATGGGGGCGGATCGATAACTCAGAATTATGAAGCGGGGGATTTGCGAGACGGCGGTCGTGCTGGGATTTTATCGCGGCCGCCACCTTTTGGACGGGTGCCTGCGCAGCTTGCTCGCGACCACGGGCGACAGCGTCGAAGTCATCGTGGTCGTCAATGCACCCGGCGCCGCCGACATTGCCGTGCAGGGCTGGCCGGACCGCATTCGCTTCATCCATTTCGGCGAGGCGATTGGGAATGCGCGGGCGCTGAACGAAGGCGTCGCTTCCACTGATTGTCCCGAGATCGTGCTGGCCGACTACGACCTGCTCTTTACCGCCGGGTGGCTGGAGGCGCTTCGCTCGGCGGTCGGAAAGACCGGGGCCGACGCCGGCGCCTCGATGCTGCTCGATCCGCGCACGGGCGAAGTAAGCGAGTTCGGAATCGCCTACAACCAGTTCAACGGAGCTCATCCCTACAAGGACCGGCGCTGCGACGATCCAGTCGTCAACCGTCTCCATTTTCCTCAGGCGGCCTGCAGCGGCGGAATGCTCCTGCGGCGCGACACCTATCGCCGTCTGGGCGGATTCGAGGAGAAGCTCTCGACGATGTACGGGGACGTCGACTTCTGCCTGCGCCTGAAGCGGGCGGGAGGGCGAATCGCGGCGACTCCGCAGTCGCGAATCTATCACCTGGGAGGCTGGGACTCGCACCGGCAGAGGGCCTATAAGCAGCATCTCGTCAAGGGCGACCACAAGGGCGCTTTCGTCTGGAGAAACCGCGACGTTCTGGAAGAAGACCTCGAAGGCTATTTCAAGCGAAGCTTCGCGCAAGTCGGCGATGCCTCGCACAAGCGGTACGTCATCTGCGACTCAATGAACGTGGCGAATCCCGCCTGGTATGTCGACCGCTTCACCGACGCCGGCGCAAGCTTCTACGAAATACATCGGTCCGCGTCCGGAAGGCGTGACGTGTCGCGGGAAGACCTCCTCGAATTGTTCGGATATGAGATCATGACTCTGCGGCTGCCCATCGCTTATTTCGTCGACAGGCTCGTGGCGGTACGCGACAATCGATATTGGTGGGATTTCCGCGATCCTTCCGACGATCTGGTCGTCGACCGAAATGCGAACGTCATGACCGCAAAAGAGGCTCTCGCTTACTGACGCAGGTCAGGCGTAGGGCAGGTTGAAGCCCGACGTCCAGAAGGTCGTTATCGGCGGCGCCGGCTTGCCCGCAACGGCGCTTTCGAGCCGGTCTCCCAGCAGTGCAAGACGTCGGTTCGATATCCGCCCGATACTCTTCTCGCCGTGCAGCTGGACCGTCATTCTCGCCCAGTCATACAATATGGCGCCCGAAAGCGGCGAAATCCAATGCCCCTTCTCGGCCTGTGCGGCGAGAGAGTCGAGCAACGTCATCGCGCCCTGCGGATCCGAAGCCGGCCCCGCCAGCAGGCAGATCGCGCGCCCATATTGGATCGGGCGAAGGAATCTCTCGATATTGAGAGTGGCGGCACGATCTTCGAGCGCTTGGAAGCCGCCCAACAGAATGGTTTGCCGAGAATGCGACAGGCGTCCGTCATCGGCGAGGGCCAGGTGAAAGGAGAGGATCTGGGCCATCACGGACGCCTGGAGATGATAATATACGTCCTGTTTCAGCCGGGCGGCTTCCGCCAGCGACTGGAGCGCAATCTGCGCTTCACGGACGGAACCCGACATCGCGGTGCTCAGCGCCGAGGTGAGGCCGATGAAATGCTCGGCCTCGGGTGCTACCGACAAGATGGCCTTGCGGGCCGATTTGAAGATGCTCCGGGCCTTGTTCCATTCCTTCATCGCCCCGCTCGTCTGCGAGTAGTCGCCGTAATGAAGATAGCCCATGTCCACATGGTTGAGACAGGCGAGGAACGCATTGCCGTCCGACCGGCACTGGCGCAGCGACTGCAGGGCCCGGCGGCGGGCCTCCTCGTGAAGGCCGAGGTCCTTGTAGAGCACGCACATTCGGTTTCGGACGCGTGCCCGCAGACTGCGGCTCGCGGCCGGTGCACGCCGAGCCCGTATCTCGCTGGTGAGCCGCGCCTCCCAGCCTTCGAGGAACGCTCGGGCCTCGCTTCCGAAGCCATCCGACAGCGCCTGGCTCCCGGTGCTGGCGAGGAGCGTGGCGAACCGCCCCAGCTCTTCTGCAGAGGAGGGGCGAAAAGCCTCGAAGTCTGGGGCGATTTCGATGAGTCGCTGCGTTTGCCCGGCTCGGCCTTGCAGCCAGCCGGCGTGGCGCGTGAGGCCGATGGCGACCGGCAGGAGCGAGCCCGGGTCCGAGCCCTCCCGAAGCGCCCGGAGAAGGCGCGATGCGGCGCGCTGGCTCTGCAGGGTCGGAGTCGCGGCGGTGCCACAGGCCGCCAATGCCGCTTCCGGTCTGAGCGGCGGGAGATCGACGACGGCGTCGAGATTGAAACCGGCGACGGGCCGGCGGCTCCATATGCTCTGGCGGCGTTTCCCTTTCCAGATCAGCCTAAGTTCGTCGACGAACTCGGGCTCGGGGTCAATCACAAGCTCGTGCACCGCCCGGGCGACCGCACCATGGTAGAAGTCGACGCCATCCGAGCCGTTGCGGCGAAGGAAGGCTTGGTCGAGGAGCTGTTCCACGACGGCGCGGGAGATGGAAAGTTCGTCCAGATCGCGTTCGCCCATCTCTCCGAACAGGGTCACGGTCTGAAGGGCGTGCCATTGCGCCGGGTCGCGGCGCAGGAGGGTGATGCGCTGCTTCATGACCCCTTCGAGCAGCCGCCACGCCTCCTGGAGGGAGCGTTGCAGGCCGGGGAGGTCAGCAATCAGGAAGAAGCGGTCGGTGACGACGAGGAAGCCGCGGTCAACCCAGAGATGGAGGAGTTGCCAGAGCGCCAGCGGACGGGGCTCGACCTTGAGGAGGACCGCTTGAAGAAGCTCCGGGTATTCGGCGGAGAACCGCCTTGCGCCCGGCTCGACCCCAGTGTTCAGCAGATTGTCGATGAACTCGGCGGCCTGGCCCTCCGAGAATTCCTCAACGGCCACGGACCGTCCTGCTTCGTCGAGGTCGCCCTCCGCCCGCTCCAGCAACTCCAGATAATATTCGACCGCCGCTCGGTTTTCCGCGACGAGATCGATGTTCACTCCGATGACCAGAGCGCCTCTCGACGCGACCCCGCACAGTCGCCGGCCGAGGCTCCGGAAGAAGGCGACGATGTTCGGGTCGAACCCCTGCAGGTCGTCGACGACCAATGTCCTCGGCGCGACCCGAAGGCGTTCCTCGATGATTTGCAGGGCGTCGGCGAGAAAGGCGGCGTCGTCTCCGTCCCTGTGGTGGTAGAGGAGGCGCGTGACGTCGTCGCGGGCCGCCTCGCCGGCCATCTCATTTCGCGGACTCGATCCGAGCTGGCTGGGGTCCGGCATTGCCGTCAGTCGCGCCACGACGGAGCGGATGACTGATCGCCAGTCCATGCCCCTGAAGTTCGCCGGACCCATTTGAACCACGACCCGGCCGGCGGCGACGAGCCGGTAACCAAGCTCCTCCAGGAAGCGGCTCTTTCCCACTCCGCTGCGCCCGTGCACCACCGATGCCGTGAAGCGGCCGGACAGGGAAAGGAAGTTGGCGAGATCATACAGGCCGCGCAGATAGGCCGCGCCGATGAGCGGCGGGTGCCGGATCAGGCTGGCGTGGATCCTGCGCGTCGGCAAGGAAATCGGAACTCGGCGTGATCCTCCGTCCGCCCGTGGAACCTCGACCGCGATCGGCGGGACCGGATACACGCCCGCGGCCGAGGCGCGCATGACGTGGCGCAGAGCCTTGATCTCGCCGGCCCGCAGATTCACTTCGCAATGCGCTTCTTCCGGCCGGAACAGCCGCAGCGGACTGGCCGCACTGTTGAAGGCACGAAGATCGACCGTGCAGCTCAGAGGTTGAAGCGGCGACTGGTTCTTGAGGAACAGTTCGAGGATCACCGGCGCGTGGAGGTCGAGGATGAGTTCCACGGCCGGCCGTTCGCTTGCGCTCGCGCAGAGATCGCTGAGCTCGAATTCCAGATCCCGCGTCAGTCGCCCGCTGACCGACGGCAGCGCTTCGACATTGGCGAGTTCGCACTCGCTGGCCTCGTCGAAATATCGCGCCCGGATATCGGATGCGGCCAGGATCAAGCCATCCAGGATGTCGCCGTCATATAGCCGCACATCCATATCCTGGTCCCTGCCCAGACGCGCCAGATGCCGCCGCGCCGGGGCATTGACCTCGCTAAAGGAGAAGAGGAGCAGCGATCGAATCTTCCCCATGATCGCCATGACGAGGGTGGGGCTCAGGACCCGCAGGCTGAGGGCCGTGCGATACATCTTGCATTCGGCCCATTGCTCTTCTCCCTCGATGGATCGGTCAACGAAATCCCGGCCGCCGTCCCATGAGCGGGACGTCGACGACCAATTACCGGAGAAGAAACGGTTCAGAAGGTCACGAACTAAGTTTTCAAAGCGAAGCCCGTCATATCGGCTTGCGCCGTTCACCTCAGTCAAGAAGTGCCGCCAGGCGTCTTCAGGAATCCGGCGCCCCATAATTCTGAGTTATCCTTCTCAGCTTGCCTGGCTAGTCTCTATCCAGAAGCCACGAAAGTGGCCTCTTGAGGATGCCACTGACGCTTTGAAATTCGCAAGGGTTCCGAAAAGAATCTCCGGTAGACGCGTGTCATCCGCCGTCGGGCACGGCACCACTGCTCGTGGCGGGGGATTGAAATTGATCGTCAGCGAAGCTGCGGCGGCTTATCTGAGGCGCCTGAAAACGACGCGGGATCCGTCCGAGCACACGGTACGGGCTTACTGTTCAGACCTGCGAATCTACTGCGACTTCGTAATGCGGCGTGGGCTGTGCGTCCGGCGGGAAAGTACGTTGTTGGCTTATGCCGATTATCTTACCGCAGAGCGCTCCGCAGCGCCTCGTACTCTTCGGCGGCGGATGGCGTGCTTGCGTGGGTTCTACAAAGATTTAGTCCGTACCGGAGCGCTCGAATGTTCGCCGTTTGCGCAGCTCGAGATGCAGTTGCCTCGTGCGCGGTCTCTGCCCCGCGGAATCACGCGGGCGGATGCAGCCCGACTGGCGGATGCCGCGTGGGCTGTATGCGCCAAGCGGTCAGGGACCATCGAACCCAAGCGATTTGCCGCGGCTGTGCTGGTGCTGCTCGCGACCGGTTTGCGGGTTGGAGAACTCGTAAAGTTGAGGCCTACCGATTACGATCCTGAGAGCGGAGCTCTTTTGGTGCAAGGGAAAGGCCACAAGGAGCGGCGAGTTTTCGTCGTCGATGACCGCTTACGCGTGCTACTGAGCCGCCTCGGCAATGTTGCCCACGCGGCGACCCTATTCGGTTCTGCCGGAGGGCATTGGACGACACAGTCTGCCCGTCGAAGCTTGCGCAGCTTTGCCGTCGAGGCGGGACTCAGTGCGCCGGTGACGCCGCACATGTTGCGGCATACCTGCGCCACGTTGCTGCTCGAGGATGGAGTAGATTTGCGTTTTCTGCAGCGGCTGCTGGGGCATGAGAATATCGCAACCACAGCCATTTACGCACATGTCGGCGACACGGGCCTCAAGAGGGCATTGGAAGAAGCACGGCTGCTGGCGAGGCTAACGGTCGTGAGCAGCCGAAACTTTTCAGCGGCGACCACCACAGTACAACGCTAAAGGCTCGTATCGGGATCGACCGCTGAGCATCAAAGGCGCCGCCCAACATGCCCGATTAGTGCTCCCGGGTGGCCCCTCCGAGAGCTTCGTTGCTTCGGCCCCCGAGCAGCGATCACTGGTGGCAAGCAGGATAGGTCGCGGAAGGCGTAATCGGCCTAGGCACTTCGTCGCGACTCTCTTCAAGCTCTTCACGCTCGGAAGAATTTGTCCCCGAGTGCCTGATTAACTGTTTCGAGCGTGTTACTCGCCCATTCCCCCAGGTTCGGATCGTCGATCCACTCGGCCAAGGGCACTTTGAAACTCGTGAGATGGGCATCCAGCGAACCGCCCCAGGAGCTGGGAAAGATGCGGGAGTGCAGCGCCCGTTTGAAGCGTTTTGACCCACCATAGCACTTAACGAGCTGGCGCAGATCCGGATGCCAGGTCCAGCCATTCTCGCGCTGCTCAAGGATCGGAAAGAAGCTGACGAGGAAGCCAATGCGGCCCTCAGGATCATGCCTCAGCCATTCCAGCATAATTTTTGGCGGCGATGTGTAAAGCGCGCCGGGGCCGGTGCGTGACACGTCGTATGCGAAGAGCGTTGTTGCCGACGTGATTGTACTGAGCCGTTCGCGCTCCACCCTTGTCGCGACTTCATAGAAGCCCGCCAGCACCGCCCAGACCTCCTGCGGAGCATGCTTGACGATAACTGCCAGGGCAGGGCGCAACGCTTTCGACGGCCGGCCGTAGTGCCCGCCCACGGAGCGGCAAGCCCGCTCGATTTGGAGTGCAAAATCCCGGGCAAACGCGTCGTCGATTGCATTCGACGCGGCCAACAAGCGTATCATGCGATCATGAGTATAATCGGCGCTGGTTGGCTTGCGATCGGTACTCTGGGCAATCAAAGGCGACAGAATGGCGAGCTTCACGAGCTCAGTTACGTCGGTGGTCACGGCATCCAGGCCGTACGTATACATCGACAGGATTTCGAGCGCGGCCCATGGCCCACCTTCTTCTGTTCGTTCGACCAGCGCCCGGATTAGACCACTAAGGGCTCCGACTGACACTCCTTCAAGCCCGCTGCCATACGAGATCGGCGCCACTTCGACCGGGTCTATTTTCCCCTCTCGGACCTGCTCGGTGACGCGCCCTAATCGCTCATCCGTTACCCGCAGGGCGGTGTGTATGTTCATCGGGCTAGCGGAGAGCACGGCTGAGGCTTCTGCGATTTCTACCAGCGTCTTGACCTGCTCTCCGTCGTCTTTGAGGCGGCGGTCGAGTGCGGCGAGGAGCGCGCGAACAAACCCGATGCCAGCGGATTGGCCGCTATCGTCAAGGGCAGTCACAGCCTGTTTGAATGTGTCGAGAGGATCTTTCAGGTGGGCCGCAAGCGCTTCCGCGAAGGCATAGGGAGCGTTCATCTCCTCATGGGACATAGCGGTGATTACGCGGCTGAGCTGCTCCTGATCCTGAGCGATCGCAGGCGCGAGTGCTTGAGCGCGTCTCGTCGAATATTCGAAATCAGGATTGTCGCTGGTTTCCGCGTATCGCTTATCGGGATCATGAAGGTCGGATGCCCAGAAACGGCTGTAGAGCAGCGCTTGTTCGACCGGTTTTGCGGGGAGGGTAGCGTCATAAAGGACTCGCACTGCTTTGGCGAAAGCGGTTGAAGGGTCAGCTCGATCGAAGAAGAGCCAGTCTCCGACGCCCTTGGTTGCCTCGAACCAATAGCCTTCCGCACGAACGACTTCGTCGACAAAGGATTTGATGGTCGGTAGGAGTTCTGGGGCCAGGAGGTTGCGCAGGTCTTCGGCCACTAGATTCTGAATCGCGGGTCGTAGCTCTGGAACCTTCCGCCACACTTCGAGCAGGCGATCCAATGCCCATTTGAAATAGCCGTAGACTGTATCCTGGTCGGTCGGCGTCCATTCTTCCCTGAAGGATTCGGCGCCGACCTGTTCGAAGTCGATTGAGCGTGTCAGGTATGTCCGGAGCATTGCACCCAGCGCCTCTACACACGCGCGTTTGAATCTGAGGTCCTCTTCGTCGAGGGCGTCCGTGAGCGTTTGACGCCGTCGTTTGTCGTCGGCTTCCGTTCCGGCGAGCGCGACCTGAAAAAGTTGCCGAAGCAGGTCGACGATTGGCGGTGATCGAGCGGGATCGGACGCTGCGGCGAGACGCAGTACCATTAGCGCAGCCGCTTTGAAACTAGCCACCCTGGAGGCAATGAGCCGAAGTGCGTTTAGCAATCCGTCGCTTACCGGCGTTTTCTCCAGATCGTTGAGCGAGGTTTGCATGATGGTATAGAATAGCGCCGACTGAGTTCCATCGGCGTCGATGTGAACGAAGGGCGCCAGGTAGGGCTCGGCGTCCTGCGCCAGGAGCAGGTTGGCGGTCGAAAACCGATTGCGCAGCGATCGGGTGACTTCGACCAGTGTGGCGGACCGCGCTAGATAGCGCCAGCGTGCCAGCATGGCGTCCCGCTGGGCGGCTGGGGCCGCCAGGAGAAAATCCACGACGGTTGAGGCTCGCAGATAGCTTAAGCGTCGTAGTGCCAGGTAATCAGCGATCGGCCTCGGCTGCGCGATCATCGAGCCTGCGTTGCGCCCAACCAGATGCTGCTCGGAAGCGATCATCAGATGCTCGAACATCAGTCCGCCCGGCATATGGGATAGCAATTCGGCCAAACGGTCGAATTTCTGTGGATCCTGGTCTGGCGCGAGCTGCTCGAACAAAGAGAGGCACTCAAGCGCACGGACAGTTTCTCGATCCAATTTCGCGGCTTGAATGATCTGCTCCGCGACATCATCGGCCGACTTCAGGACGGCATGTCTCCCGCGATAACTGCGGGTGACCAGCACGGCGATCCGCGGAAAGCCGTCGCAGAGGTGAGCGATATAGTCGATCTCGTGTTTTTTCGCTGATACGAGACCGTCCTTAAGAATCCCCTTGATGGTGGGAAGATCGGCGGCCTGCGGACGGATCGCGAGGCAGTCTGCCATCTGGTCGCGTCCATCCGGACCTACTGTGATGACGCGGAGCTGGCTGCCTTCGGCGCGCGCGAGATCGTTAAGCTGGCGAGCATCGTCCAAGGGGCAGTTGTCAACGACGAGCACCGCCGCCGCCTCATCGTTTTTGATCTGATTAGCGACATCCCGGATTTTGGTCGGAACGTCCCGAAAATCGCAGAAGATGAAATTGGCGTCGGTGAGGCCGTGCAGAGCCCCCGTACTCGTGCTCAGCGCATGGTGCAGGGCGCGCGTCTTGCCGATGCCCGCGGCACCCCAGATGCGTGCGCACGCTCCCGGGTCGTCGAGATGATCGACGAGGCGTCCAGCAAGCTGGTCGAGGTCCAGCACGTCGTCCGCACTTGAGCCAAGGGAGAACCCGCGCCCATTGCTGGCGACAAAGGGCGGGACAGCGATGTCAGCGCGCTTGCTCCATCGGTCGAGAGTGGAGAACCCGGCCAGAGGAATTTGAGCCTTCTGCTCCTTAATCCATAGAGCAACGGCTGGATGGTCGCTGGCCCAGGCGGCAAGCTTGTTGCCGTCATAAACCTCGACTGCGGCGAGCTTTGAGGGGTCCCCGCCGGCCTCGCATATGCCTTTCTTAATCGCGCCGACCCGGTCAGCAGGCTTGGTCCCCACAAGCGGTGTTGCCGTGATACCTATATAGCTAGCGCCGCGATCGAGCGCTCCGGCGACGGCTTCGTTTAGTATCTTAGTTTTGATCTTTCCGGGTTGGGACGCCTTGGTCCAGACTTCGGAGCTCCACTGCGAGTCACCGTTGTCCGTCGCTTTGCATTGAAAGACGACATCTCGTCCCGGAAGGTAGTCTGTTTTCGGCTCACCGTCTTGCCACCGGATGGTCGCATCCTGACCTCCGTCAGCGACCGTGATCTGGAGTGGAACGTCAACGTTACGAAGAGCTACGCCGGCTTTGCGCGCCTCGGCGTATAATAAAACTCGCAGCAGCTGGACCAATTGAAGGCCATCGAGATGCTCGATTTCCGAAGGGTCGATCTTGAACATCGGCTCTCCTAACGCGAGCCTATAACGCGTGGGAAGGCTTACTTAGACCTGGCTCGCTGCCACGGATGGCTTCGGCGTAGTGGCAACCTAGAGATGCGCACCATAACAAGAAGCGGCGGATCGATCGGGTTCTGCGGCTCAGGCTCGACTGCGCGCGAAGCGAAGGGTTTCGTCGGTGCGGATCAGCTGTACCGCGCGCCAAGGACCAGCTGCCAGCGCTTGGCGCTCCCGGATCGCGCCGGCCCGCTGCAGATAACAGATGGCGCTGTTCATTCGCCGTGGTGCCCAACCGAGCTCCTCGGCCAACAACTTCGTATCAACCGCCCGCTCCGAACCCTCCATCATGCGATTAGCCACCACGCCAGCGTCTTCCTTGGGGCTGAAGGGCATGAACTCCTCGTCGAAGTCGGTGAACATCGGCTTCTCCGGCGCGAAATGGTCCGGAATATTAGCTTTCCACAAATAGCCCGCATTCTGGAGGTCTAGCACCCCAATCCGGATATCCTCGTCGGCGAGACCAGTCTCGGTGACTAGGTCCGCCAGCGATTTGACCGGGTCGCGTTGCATAGCGTGCCGGCTCGAGGTGACGAAATGCTTGCCTATTTCAATGGCCGCTGCAGACCAGCCGGCCAAGCCCGATGGTCCCGACTGTACATATCTTGGCGCCGGACCCAGCGCGGGCTTTCGGCTCACGCCATGAAGGCGATCGACAAGATCCTTGATCTGGTTCGGGCTCGATGGGTCAAATTTCACTCCAAGCATCGTTCGGAGAAAAGGCGGAAGCTCGTTGGGTTCAATGTCTACCAGAAGCGGCACGAAATGGCTCTCCCCGCCTACCTTCTGGACCATCCCGACGTCGATCTCCATCGAGACCCAGGCCTTTTTCAGAGCGGTTGGCGTCAGGACGACGACGAAGTGCGTCATCGCGAGCAATCCCTCCTCCATTCGCTGTCGGAGGCTCTCGCCCGGCTCGATCTCCCATTCGTCGAACCAGACTTCGATTCCGTTGGCCATCAGCGCCTCGGCAAGCGGCCGGACGAAAGCCTTGTCCTCACTGGCATGCGCCAGATAGACCTTCGGATGCGCGACAGGGGCTGTCAAACCGGTCACTTCCACTTCTCCTACGCCAATTCCGAGGCGCTTCTCCAACAATCGTGCGAAGTCGGGTGAGCCGCTGGTGCGGACCGACATCCGGTTCCCGGGCAGGCGATCAACGAAGACGTCAGCATGGCGCCCCGTTTCGGGATCAACGATCGATGAGGCCGCGCCTCGTGCCTTTTTCTCGATCGCTTCCATCCCAGCCGCGAGGGCAGCACGCTCTATATCTTGTGCGAAACGCTTCGCGTTGAAGGGCCGTCCGTTGTGCGTGATCTTTATCAAGTCGAATGTGCCTGCACGTACCGGCGCAGACGGATGCGATCATCGTCGGCGACGAGAACGCCCATTGACGGATAGTCGTTTTGGACCACCTGCCGCACTCGCCCCTCACCTATGTTCGGAATTACAAGCGCGAAGGCCGGATTGAACCGGCGCCTCTCCCAGCCCACGGCGGCCTCGAGGTCACTGGCGCGACCACCAATTTCGGGATCCGCGATCAACATTTGCGCCAGGATTACGCAGTCCTCGATCGGGTCGTGGCCAGTAATCGCCGCGTCACAAGCGACGAACAGCTCCACAGTGGTGCGAACACGCGGCAGATGCGGCCCGATGAGGCGCGATAGCGTCACAAGGCCCTCGGCCTCCAGCTCTGCGAGCGCAAGACTGAGTGTCTTGCGATTCTCCTCCGGAAATGCGGTAAGGAGCTCATCGCCGAAATGGCCGGGCAATCCGTCTGTGCAGCGCTCTGCCATATGGCGTCCCAGCTGCTGGGCAAGCTCGCTAAGATCCTCGTTCACCGGTTTCCCCGTGGAGCATGTCGACCTCGCCCCAACATAGGAACTGCCCAATGATCTCCCAAGGCCAGGCAAGCGGCCTTTCACGCGGGGTTCTAGGGGTGGTGTTGTGCTCGGGCGGCCGTGGTGCGAACCCCCGGCCCAGGAGCCCCCGTCGAGAAACTGAACGACCTCGCTTTTTTGATTTTTGCGCCAGCCGCTGGCTGCAAGGGCGTGATCCGCGGTGAGCGCTCACGGGAACGACGAGCCTGCGCAGCCGCTAAATCCTTATATCCCGCGTCAGCTGATTTGGTTCGATACGGAAGGAAGGGTGGTTTGTTTAGCGGAGGCGGCGCTCTCATCGCAGCCGCTTCCTGCGGTGGTGCTCGGTGATCCTGGAATGGGAAAGACCGAGCTCTTGCGAAGGCTAGCGAAACAGCCCGGTCATCACTATCTGACTGCGGCTCAATTCCTGCGTCGGCCGCTCTCTCGGGTACCGACTGGCGTGCTGCTCCTTGATGCACTCGACGAGGTCAGTGCCGGGCAAGACAGCGATCCGCTGGACAGGCTGCTTTTACGCCTCGCCGAAGCCGACTCGCCTCCATTCATTCTCAGCTGTCGGGCCGCAGATTGGCGGGGCAGCATGCAGGCGAGGGCGATTGCTGATGACTATAGCCGACCGCCTCGCGTCCTAACTCTCCAGCCATTGAGCAATGAGGAAGGTTATTGCTTGCTGGAAGCGAAGCTCGGCCCGCCGGCTGCTCGCGAGTTTCATTCCGCGCTGATGCGACATGGCCTTTCCGATCTTCTCTCCAATCCCCAGAGCCTCGGAATGCTTTTGGACGTCGCGGCGGACGGCGTGCCGGAAGGCGAGGAGATCTTTTCGTGCGCGCGGCACGCAAGATGGTCGCGGAGCATAACGAGGCCCATGTTCAATCCGAGCTCAATCGGCTCGATCAAGACCTCATCCTTGACGGTGCTGGCGCAGCCATGGCGATGCTGTTGCTGAGCGGAAAGGAGGGGCTGTTCACCGGTCTCCAGGAGCAAACGCCTCCGCAGCTAGCCCATATTGCGCGGCTCAATTCGCTTCCTCTCGCTGGCCAATGCGGCGTTGCGCTCAAGAGCCGGCTGTTCCGCACCACAGGTGAGCCTAGCAGCAGCACGTATTGCCACCGGACGGTCGCCGAATATTTGGGCGCGCGCTGGTTGAGCCGCGTCATTGATGCAAGCGGGGATCCTACTCGAATGGCGAGGCGGCTGCTTGCGCTCGTTCACTCAGCTGGAGGTGTCCCGGCTTCGCTGCGGGGCCTTCACGCCTGGCTGGCTCATCACTCACAGTGTTTCGCACATCCGGTCATTGCGGCTGACCCTTACGGCGTACTGCGTTATGGCGATCTTGGTGTTATCCCCAAGGCGACCGCTCTTCAGGTGTGGGACAGCCTGGCTAGTAGAGCTCGAGATGACCCCTGGTTTCGCGCCGGCGATTGGCAGCGTTTCGCCGTGGCTGGGCTTGTTCAAAAGGGTCTCGGGGCGCGGCTCTCGCAAATCCTTCGGTGTGCCGAGAGCCAGCTTTCACTTGAGGTCGCTCCTTCTCGATCTCCTGCCGGGGGCCGGCTGTCTTCCGGAGCTCACGGAAACATTGCTCGACCTCGCTCGCGATCCAAGCCGCACGTTCTCCGAACGTCACGATGCCCTCTTCCTCTTATGGGAGGCGAAGAGGAGCGACGTCGATTGGCCCGCGCTTCTGACCGGCTTGTGTCGGAGCGGCCATCCGGATGCAGCGCGGCTTGCGGATGAGGCCGTGGCGCATGTGGGAATCCAACACTTTAGAGACGATGATCTCGTTGAGATCATCTTCGCCCAATGCGGCGGATTTGATGGAGCTGCGCGGGCCCGTGGATTCGAGGACTTTTGGTCGCTGACAGGCGCCGTCAGTGTGGAGCGGTGCGCGAATCTGCTCGATGCGCTGGTGCATCGCTTCGGTGGGGATGAAGAGGCTGGTGCATTGGCGAAGCACCAGGCAGCATTCGGCCGTCTGGTATGGACGCTGATCGTGCGGCAGATACCAGGCGTGCCGCCCGGCGCACGGCGGCTTTGGCGTTGGCTGGACGCGTTCGCCGACTATTATGGCTCGGAACCCGGGTCCCGCGCGGTAACCGCCGCGTGGCTGGCTGGAAACGCCCCGCTCCGCCAGGCTGTTCAAGCGCAGATGTTCCTGACTGAGGAGGGGGTACACTCCCTCCAGAGCCGCCATTGGCACATCGGCAGCATGTCTCAGGGCCTTTACTTTCAAGAGGACGACGTTGTCCTGATGCTTGACGCTCTGACAGAGTGCGGGCAGCGCCATCCCAATCGACGCGAGCCGTTCGAAACTCTGGTCCGTGGATGGAGTTTAGGCTGCGCTTGGACGGCGCGCATGGCCGAAGCTGCCGAGCGTTGCGCCCGCGACGATCCGGATCTACTAGCAATCCTCCATCCCAAAAAGGAAACGAGGCGCCGCGCGAGGAGCGCGGCGCTCGAGGGCTTCGCGAAGCGCCAGCGCAGGGCCGAGCAGCAGCGCGAGAAAAGGAAGCGCGCGGATCGCGCCGCGGTCCTCAAAAAGCTGGATGATCTTCGCAGCGGCCGTGGCCCCGCGTCGCCGCTTGCATTGTGCTTCCTCGGCTATGGGAAGTTCGGCGGTCGCGACTGCCCGATTGCCGAGCGCATCGGTCAATGGGTCGGCGAAGATCTCGCTCTGCCGGCATACCAAGGTTTCGAGGCATCGCTACATCGCCCCCTTGGAATGACGCTCCACGACGTCACAGGTCATCTTCTGCCGCGCGACAGCGAGCATGATGCAATATGGCCGATTGTGGCTGGATTGGCGCAGCGGCATCTGGATGGACGCGGTTTCCGCGGCCTTGAGGAGGACATTGTTCTGGCAGGCAATCTCGCGAGGCGCCTGAAGATGAACGTCGTCGATAAGCATCTTGACCGCTTCGGCGACGCAATGGACGCCTTCGTGACGGCCAACGGCGCCCGCTTCGAGCGGTTCCTTCGCGCACTCATCGAGCCCCAGCTACCCGGCACTAGTCACTATGTGACGGGAACCCACTACCTGCTCGGAGGTAAAGACCATCACTCGCTGCGGACGCGCCTGCTGCTTGAGTGGTTTGATTTGCTGATGCCGCGTATGGGCACGGACCAGAAGGTTCTCGTTGAGGCGCTGCTCGACGCACCTGCGGCCCTTCAGATGGAAGCGGGTCAGCATGTCGATGCGCTTATTGCTGCAGTACCGCCCCGCTGGGATGGAGAAGACGAAACCTCTTATTGGACGGCGCTCAAGTTGCTCCGAGATTTTGAGGCTAGTCGTCCTGCGCTTGAGGCGGCTGCCGAAGATCGCGATTTTCTATGGGAGCTTCGAAGAGTCGTCGGCCATGACCGGTTTGGCGACCGCAAGTTTCGACCGCTGCCAGCCGATCGCCTTGCCTGGATTTTTCAGCGATTCGAATTACGCTGGCCGGATGTGGATCGGCCGCGAGGGCCAGGCTCAGGCTCGCGTAACCCTTGGGACGCGAGCGAATTTCTTCAGGCCGTCCTATTCCAGATCGCGCAGGACACCAGCCCGCCGGCAATGCGGCTACTGCATGAGATGACGGAACGGGGCAGCGAGAGCTACGGTGAGGCGTTGCGAGCAGCGCGGGCCCGGCAACGTACCAAGGCGACGGAGAGCGGCTATGTGCCGCAAAATCTTGAGGCCATCGCGGCAGCCCTCCGGGACGCGGCGCCGCGGGTGTCTGAGGACATCAAGGCCATTGTGATCGACGCGCTCGTGCGCCTGCAGGCCCGCATCGCTGGCTCGGCTACGGACACCATCGACCTGTTTTATCAGGGCGACCGGCCAAAGGATGAGGAGCGTTGCCGCAATGCCCTTCTCGATTTGCTGGGGCCGATCCTTCCCTTTGGTATCACCTGGGCACCAGAGGAACGGATGCCGGACGGGAAACGGGCTGACGCCGGCTTCCGCTCGGGCGAGATTCGCGTGCCGCTCGAGGCCAAGCTTGATTGCAATGCGACCTTGTGGACCGCTCCAAATGATCAACTCGATCGCCTGTACGCGTCGTCCGATTATATGGCGGCAGGGCAGGGTATTTATTTGGTGTTCTGGTTTGGCAAAGCAGGGTCAGGTCGACGACCGGTGCCTCGCCCGCGGCATGGACAAGCGCCAGGCTCGGCGCAGGAATTGGAAGCAATGCTCAGGAAGCACCTTACAGGCGGAGCGGGGAGTCGCTTGGCGATCATCGTCCTTGATCTTGAGCGGAAAATTGAGGTCTCACCGAAGTGATCTCGAAGTTGCAGGCCTCCCTCCATTCCCGATCAGTTGTCGCTCCTAAATGCGCGTAGCTATCGCGTGACGTATCGAGCGATGTTGCTGAAGGTTGACTCTCTGATTATTTCTGAACCTTGCTACGGAGCATGCCGCGCGCCTAAAAAGGGGCTGTCATCGTTGTCCTGGTACAATCAGGAACTATCTGCTTCGCCATAATTGTGAGATTAACGCGCGAGTATTTCTGCTGAAGGAATTTCATCGAGAACGGCCGCCAGCTGCTCGGTCTCCGGCTTTTCGCGATCCAAGTGCATCGTTCTTATGAATCCTTCGGGATTAAGTCTGTACACGCCCGTATGCAGGACGCGTCCGCCGAAGCCGCGATGCGGGTCACGGCCGCCAAAAACTCCTTTTTCACCAGCAATGACCCAAATCGCGCTCAATCCATCTCGGTCTAGCATCGCCTGGAATGCGTCACGGTCGACGAGCGCCGCCTGATACCCAGGTTCGACTACGGACGGGTCGTAGAAGCGAACCACTTCCTCGGCATCTACGTACGTCGGCCGCTGGCCATCCTGAAGCCGCAGGCCCATCGCCTCGACCAGCCAAGGAGCCGGCAATTCTATCCGGATAGTATCATTAACTGAGTAGTCGTAGCCTCCGCGCTCGCAAAGATATTCCGATGTTGTCGGCAGCACTGGCGCCGAGAACCCGTTCCAGGAATCCGGCTCAACCCAATTGTCCTGGTTGCGAACGGATGGATGCCAAGGGTATTCTCCGAGATAACATGCTCGGTCGAAATGGAACTCTGGTATGGCGTGCGGGCTAGTCAGGATTCGTTTGGAGAGGCTCTCGACGAGACTCGCCTCATCCTCCTTTTTGACCACTACGCATGACACGCGGAACCAGGTTTCCCGCTGCATTTCACGACGCTGACCGTCGATGCCGGTCTGTCGCCATACTGCGAAACTGCTGAGAGGTAGCCAACGGCGGTTGGTCTTTGGATCCTTTAGATCGATCAGGGAAGCGTCGTTAAGCAGGTCATTTTCGCTGTCCAGCCAAGCCAATCGTTCGATGGGCGGCACCTCTCGCAGGCGCGGTTCCACTGGGACCCACCAAGATTTCGGCCATTGCTTCCAACCGTCATAATGCGTCTGGGTTGCAAGTAACGACGGGTCGATGTCGCGCAGGCTGATCTCCGCGGCCCCATTGTATGGACGTGGATCCTCGTCGCCGTAGCCCTGGCCCATGAAGAGCAAATTATCCGCCATCCGGGCAATCAGCTCGTGTAGCGCCAGCCACTGATATTTTTTGCCGAACCGTTCGACACGATGGTCGTGCCGTCATAGCTCGTATTGCGTTCGAGGATGGCGAACCGGTCGGGGGTCCAGCCCAGGTCATGGGCACGCCTGCATATCCATCGGCGTGCCCAGCCCTGATTGAAGCGGGCCCCGTGATCATAGCGATCCTCGTCGAACATGGAATATTGGACGAAGTTCATCGCCGTCACCCGATACTCCTCCCAGAGGTCGCTCGGCAAAGCGCCCTTGAACGCCGCCTCTGCGGCCCGTAACGCCGCCCGTTCGGGGGTCTCCTGGTAACCTCGGTCGCCGCCCAGCGCCCTTGCCGCGTCGAGGAGTCCCTGAAAGGCAGCGAGCTCTTTAGCGCTCCCGGTCTTCACGAAGCCGTCGATCCACTTCCAGGCCAACTCATGCGCGCTCGGGCATTCCTCGGCGCCGAGCGGTACGGGGGCCCATTTATCAATCGTGTGGTCGATTACGTAGCGCGCGAAGTCGCCGTCTTTGACAGTCGAGCCGACGATCGCGTCTCGGAACGACTGCCCGTCGTAATTTTGCTGGTAGCTCTCTATCAGCTCATCGGAGACATATTCGATCGGCCATTCGCTGCTGTAGGGTGGCCTCACCAATGTAAGGTCAATTCCGGTCGGCAGAAGTTCCCGGTACTCGGCATAGGCGACGATTCCGCGGGCATGGTCTCGCAGCAGTTCGTTGGGTGGCGGGCTGCCAGTGGCAAACACCAGATCGTATGTGGCGGCGGTGAGCTCGTAGAGACCATCGCTCGACTTGCCCTGCAGCGCCGCGCCATAGACAGCCGCGAACAGCCTTTCCCTGACATAGAGGTCGTCCGCAGTGGCAAAGGCACGCAAGGTCTCGGCGGCGAGCCTCAGGCGGGTCGCGAAGAGGCAGGCGAGGGCCTTGGTTGCCCTGTCGCGGACTGCCCGGTTCGCGCTGGTCAGCAGCCAGGATAGTGCGAGCGCGGAGAGCCGAGCCCGCTCGTCTTCGATCATCCCCATGCCATTCTGCAACGCCCACGATATCAGAATTCCGACAGGGTCGTCGCCGGCGCCGCGGCCATTTAGGTAAACCGACCAGCTTTCGTCACGCTCCGGCATTGGGCGAGGCAGAAGCAACTCGTGCAAGTAGGCGGCATTGTATCGGTTGCTGGGCTCCGTAGCGACCGCGACCAACAGGTCGAGTACGCCCTCCTCATCGCGCAGCCCTTTGACCAACTCCCAAGTCCTGTCGGTGAAATAGCTCTGCTCGCGCCACAGCAGGCTCTCCAAGAAAGCCTGATGCACCGTCCAATCGTCCGTGGACCGAACGTCGAGGATTTCCGCGCCAGCCTTTTCAGGGAGTTGGATAGCGATCGCCTCGATGATGCCGGCAAATCGATAGTTGCGAACGCCAAAAACCAAGTCACCGAGTGGCGTCTCTGCAGCGAAGCACTGCTCGATCCTGGCCGGATCGAGGTGCTCGCGCAGCAATTGCGCGGCAATCGCGTGATCGCTGTAACGCTCAAAGGTAAACCGGACCATCGCAGCCACGCTGCCGTCGTCGCGCCGCACGGGCTCTATAGCTAGGACGCCCTCGCTCTCCAGCTGGGAGAGCAGGCTTCGGTCGAGCCGGCCGCCTGACGGCACGACGGCTTCCAGTGCTGAGATAACGTCGGCCTTCGGCGCGTAGCCTTCGCCGCGACCAACGAGGAGGTCGGCGAAGCGGCTAAGTGCCGTTGACACCAGTTCGAGGTGAGGGTCGAGGCCCATCCGCCTCGTCACCGCCCGGACGACTGCCTCATTGTAAAAGCCGAAGATGGCGCTGACGCCGCGGAGGCCGCGCGGCAATTCATTCCTCCCTTCCCGGTCGAGATAGTCGCAGCAAGTCTTGAGGAACAATGGGTTGAGGAATTCCGGCACCAGATTCGGCGAGCCCGGCCTGACGATTCCGCGCTTAGCGAGATAGACGTTGGCAGCTTCTCCGCCGGCGCCGCCAAATCCGCAATGAACAATGGTCGCCAACTGCTCCTCATTGACGGACTCGGGGATGACGTGCGTCAGGTAGGTCGTGCGGCAGGAGAGCACGATGCCGACATGGGGGAAGGGTTCGGCCGTCTTGAGGAAGGCTGCGAGCCGTTCCGGTCAGATGTCCGGGCCGTGCCGCTCGTTGATGGCATCGACACAGACCATTGCGCGCACTCCGGAAGCCTGAGCGGCAGCATCTAGGCTGGCCAGGAAGTGCTTGACTTGCAAGTCCGGGGGAAGATCCAACTGGGCCATAATCTGGCGCCAGGGGTCGCCTTCTACAAAGGCGCTGCCGAGAACCAGCACTGCGGGGCGGCCGGCATGGACCTGATGCTCGACCACATCGGCGAGGAGGTGCGACTTGCCCGTACCCGCCGCGCCTTCGAGAAGTACGGCCTTCGCGTTCGCCAGACGCCATGCGTCTGCGCTCAGTTCGTCGTCGATTTGGGAAAGGAGGTCACCCAGCTTGTACAGCATCTCGCGGGCCCAATCCTCATCGCGGCTTCCGTGTCGGGCCTCGGACGGCGGCAGGCTATAGACCCAAGTGAGCGCCGCACGGACTGCGGCACGGCAGGCATCGGCGGAATCTTTCCAGTCATCGAGCGGGAATGGTCGGTCGGGGCCGACGCAGTCCGCTCCGAAAGCCTGAGCGACTTGGGCCAGCGTAGCGGCAAGCGCGGCTATCTCGGGGGGACGGACCCCAGCTGCGCAGGCGCGCTCGAGGGCGCGCAGTGCGTCCCCGCCTCTATCAGCCACGCCCAGCGCCCATTCCTGGATGGTATCCTCGAGATAGGGGTCACGGGCGAAAGCAAGGAAGTCGCGCCGGATCGGCAATTCGACGTTGGTATGGGGCGTATAGCGCGAGCCGAGTGCGTCGCGAGATTTGCCGAACTGCTCGGCGAACCAAGATGGCGTCAGCGCCTCATTTCCAAACCAATAATATACACGTCCTGCATAGTCTGGGCTGCCGATCGCGAGCCGACCGATCAGCTCACTTTTACCCCAGAGCAAGATCCTGAGGATCCGGCCGTCTGACGCGAGGGTCTCCTCCCATCTGTCCTTCCATGCTTGCCATTTCTGCCGTGCGCTTTTTCCTCTCGCAGGCCTTGAGTCGGGCAGGTCAAACGGTAGGCAGACGATGAGCTCGGTCAGGCGCGGATGCTTGGTGACGGCGGCTCTGACCGACTTATCCAGCTGGACAGCGAGGCTCGCATCCCAGTCAAAGACATATTTCGCTTGCCATCCCCGTTCGTCGCCATTGGGCAGCGTGAGGAAGCATTCGACCCCCGCGTCACCGCCGCGTCCGGTCCTGACGAAGGAGGCGCCGGCCGGGCGATCCTCCAGCGACGCCAGCTGCGCGCACAATTCCTCGAAACCGGAGTGGCGGCTCCCCTCATCAGGGCGGATACAGGCAAAGTCGATATCAGGAAGCGGCAACTGGAATTCTCCTCGTTGTGGAAGAAGCGACGCTAGCTGGCGTTGAGACATCCTCCACCACCATGGTGCGAGCGCAGCCCGTCCTTACGATTCGCCAAGCAGGAGGGCTGTCATTCGTTCAAATCCGCTGTCCGAGAGGGTGACCAGCGAGGTGGATGGGCTTTGGCCTCGGCAGAGAGTCTCAACCAGTCCACACTCTTGCAGCTTCGTTATATACGGGGCCGCTTGTGCCGAAGGAATGACGGCAGCAGCATTGGCGGTAATCGGGGGGAGGGGCCGATTCTGGCCGCGCCCGATGAAAAGATCGAGCAGCAGATCCCATGCTGGCTCCCCGAACAGCTCCGGCCCGAATTCGGCATCTCGCAATCGGCGCAGTCGATAGAGGCGGCGTGCCGCTTCAACTGCACCTGAGGCATCTCTTGAGCTGGGCATTGCGGCTCCGACGAAAGGTCCATTCTGAATTATACAGATTCGATGCCTTGTTGAGCAAAAATCATCGCTAATACGGTATTTTCATAGCGCGATCATCATTCCGGATATCGAGGTAGGGACCGCAAGCCGTTGTTCGAAGCCGTCTCACCAGCGACGGTGCCGATATCGCCAAGCTGAAGCTCCCGCTCGTGCCGCATCCGACAAGAGCTTCTACTAGAAGGAGGAATCTGGACCGTTCTGCCCTAGCCTCTCGTGGCACACGCGCTCCACGCGCCGCTGAAGCTCTGTAATCCGCTCCGTCAGCCAGGCGATCTCGTTCTGGGAGATCCTGTAATGCGGTGAGTAGCGGGCGTTCACATAGGCCTGTCGAAGCAGCTCGAAGGCTCGGCGCTCGAACTTGCCTTCCCTGGGCCAAGTCTCGATCAGCTCCGGAGCGATCTGCTCCGCCTGGGACCGCAGGAAATTGAGCTTGTGCGACTTGGGGCTGTAGAGGGTCAGCACCAGCAGGATGCAGTGGTACAGCCGCTCCGCTGTCTGGTGGAGGTCGAAAGCAGCCTTCTTCCAGTACTCCTTGCCGGCGGCCGTGCGCGCCAGATCGAAGCGGCGCTCGGCGCTGGGATACCATTCGCTGAAGTAGGCTGCTGCTTCGACCCTAGCCTGCTCCTCCGGCAGTTTCCTCGGCGTCGTGAAGGCAAAGCCTTGAGCCTCGTAGAGCACCGCTCCGTGCTCCACGATGTCGACGAAGAAGGGACGACCCCGCTCAAGTTGGCTGTTCACATCGGAAAGCGAGTGGACGATGAAGTTGACGGGGGCGCTGAGGCTCCCGGTGATGGACGTCTCGCGCATCAGCCTGTCGTCGGCAATCGACCAGAAGTCGATCACGTCCGTCAGGCGCTCGTCACTGACGACGATGAGGATGTCATAGTCCGACCTGTAACCGCCGACCCGATCGTCCACCCAGTCTCCGCGTGCGTAGGAGCCGTAGAGCACCACCTTGAGTATCCGGCCGCCTTTTTTCCACTGCTGGCTCGCCCGCGCGGTGACCGCCTGGAACTCTTCGAAGAGGATCCGCACCACTGAGGCAAGCTCTCGCTGCTTGCCTTCCGGCAGATGATCCAGGCTGGTTTTCATTCCGTCCCATGTCGCCGCCCTGCCGTAGAATGCCAAGAGCAATTCAGTGCATGCGTCATGTAAGTCGCGGTCGATGGCGCTGCGAGGCGCTTGCCGGGCGGCAGGGTAGGGCGTATCTCGATGCGGCGCTTCCGATCGTGGATGTGAGGAGGCGCCCTCCCGAGGGCGCGTGGACCACAGGCACTGGCTTCGGCCGGGTGGCCTGCCGAATAGAACACCCCTCGGCGAAATAAGCAGGGCGCACACCCCTGTGGCCCATGCGCATTCAACCACCCTGATTGGGGCTGGATGGAGGCGGTGGCCGCAAGGGGAGCCTCATGCCGAATCGACCTAGTCGCACTGAATTGGCACGGGTCGCGCCGTCGTGGGCGATGTTCGCTTTAACCTCTGCTAGCGCTCAGAAACTGGTCTGGCTCCCTCGCCAAGGCGGTTGCCCCCGTTGTTGGCGCTTCCTCCAGCCGGGGCGGGGGCCGGAGCGTACGAATACAGGGCTCCGGCCCCCCCAACCTATACGAAGCGACGCGCCGCTTCTCACCGCTTCAGTCTTGGGTGTGGCGACCCAATCGCTATCAATCCTGCGGTGGAAAATGTGCGGTAGATTGCCGCTCGTCCTTCGTACCCGCTTGCCCAAGGGTCGCCTCTCCGAAGCTTGTGTTTCTCCTTCGGAAATGGCTTATTCGCCGCGCCTGCCGTTCGCGGCGGGCCGAGGCGTGGAAACCTCGCAACTAGGGGTCGGCAGTCGGCACCCGGTTCGAAGGTCCCTTGATGGACCCGCGGCCGGATGGCGGCCGCGTATGTCCAGGGCTTCGGCCTAAAGGCGTCCGCGCCTGTCTAGTTGCAGGTTTCCAACATCCGGTTTTCGGGCCGGCATCGCCTCGATCCAGGGGCGATGCCGCCGGCTTCATTGCCGCCGGCGATGGAGGATCAGGTCATGGGGAAGTGGATTTTGGCCCTTGTCGTGGCCGCGGGTCTGTTCGGTGGGAACGCGGCTGCGGCAGAGAAGCTGCGCTATTACGGAGCCAGTGAGCTGACGATTGCGGGAGTGGGGCGCGGCATGACGTCCAGTGAAGTCGCTGCCGCTCTGGCAAAAGCGGGTTACGGACGTGTCGAGCAGATCAAGGGCAAGTCGTGGGAGGAGAAGATAGCCATCGAGCTCGCCGCCGCCGGCGGCAGGGCTCGACCGAAGGCTTACAATCAGGGCCTCCTCAGCGAGAGATATACCAAAGGGCAGGAGGAGATTGAGGTTTCTTATCTTCCCTTTCCTGCGGGTGCCGCGGTCGACGTCGTGACCTATCGGGTCCGCCGCGCCGCGATGGCCCCGGCTGTCTTCACCGCCTCTGTTGTAGCGCGCTATGGAAAGCCGACGGTCAGCATGTCGCAGGAGAGCGTCTACTGCAGCATCGGCGAGGATGCCTGTTCGACGAATGATTTTCCTCGGCGCAAGCAGCTGCCCAGCCTTACTCTGGCACTAGGCGACTATACGAATTTCACCCTTCGGCTGGTGGGCGGAGCCAGGGCCGAGCAGGAATATGCCGCCACCGTACAGGAGGAGTTGGCCCGGCGCTTTCCTCAGGTGAAACGGACCACGTTCTAGATTGATGGGCTGCAGAATCGTTCGCGCAACGGGAGGATGACGGTGCACGACCTAATCGCCGATCGCGTGCTCCTGCAGGCAATTCGGCTTAGAGTTCTTCGCGCCCAGGCAACTCGATTGATGTCGGCTTTGGACGCGGCGGGGCTGCACGAGGCCGCGGCTGAAGTCTCTAGGGGAATAGAGGCGATGGATCGAGCTGCTCTCCTGAAGCGCGGTCCGGACGTTGAGCGGCTGCACTAGGACCATACTCAGCCGCGCTTCGTAGGGCTTGCCCTCCGAGTTCGGAAAATCTCGCGAAGGGCCGTGGCGAGGCGCGCTCGACTGATTTCCCGTGGGACCAACGAGCATTGGCCAAGACTTGATCTTGACGCCGTCGGGGCAGGGGCCGATGAACCGCCACCAATGACACCATGAGGATCTTCCGCCTCGGCGCACTCGACTTCGCCTCAGAAGGCGGCTTCGCTTTTCACACATGGGGAACGGTTTGGCGAACAAGGGACGACGAGCACGGGGCGGCTATCTCGATCGCTACGTGCAATCCGAGAACTACCTTCTCAAACCTGATCGCAAGGCAGGACGCCCAGGTCTGTTCGAGGCATACGGCGAAAACGACGCTCCCTATTTGATCAAGATATGGCCGCGGACCGCCGGCGTTGATGACGCCGATCTTCAGCAGATATGGCACAATGAAATGCGCCAGCTGCATCGGCTGGGGGGATATCCTGGCGCGGCCGACACTATCGCGCCGCTATCTGACGCTGGCCTCGACGCAAAGGGCTTCTACCTCGTGCTCGACCCGGGTCAGCGTCGGCCGCTTCAGACAATTCTCGATCACTCGGCCGGTGGCAGCAGCTGGCTTCGCAATCCCCGCTCTCCAGGAGCACGATCGCGGCTTTGGCGAAATCTCAAGCGGCTCGCGGCGGGATTGGAGGTGCTCCACGGACAGGGGCTGCTTCATCGCAACCTGGATAGCTGGTCCGTTCTGACCGCCGCCACGGATGAGCCCGACTTCCTGCTCACAGGGTTTGAATGGTCGATGCGGGTCGCGCGGACGCGGGACGCCGCAAAGAAGGCGAGCCCTGAGCCGGACTCCTTCCTGCACGATTGGGAACAGTTCGGAAGGCTTGCCGCCCAACTCCTGCATGTCGATCCCAAGCGTCTGTCAGATAGAGGCATCGCTCCCTTCGCCGTTGCGGACCATCTGTCCGCCGCGGAGGCCCGTCTGCTCAGGGACCTTCAGAGGGTCGACTTCGACGATCACATCGACGGGACTGAGGTTGGGCGGCGAATCGACGAGATTGTCGGCGCCCTGATCGCTGAGGGTGCCAACAAGGAAGTGAAGCTCCACCTGGTGTTTCGTCTCGCAAGCGGAGCACCGCTGGTCGATCGGATCCGGGCCATCGAGCCGGACCTCGAGGCGGATGACCTGGTCGGACTGTTCGAGTGGGTGCGCGGCGATCTTGGGGATCGGCCGTTGCTGATGGCAATCAGGCCAGCCAACGAAGGCGACGAACCGCGTCTCGTCCTGCGCGGCCTCAACCTCGCTTATTCGCTGCGACCGTTCCAGAGCAGGGCGGAAAGCATTCCAAGCTGGGAGTTTGCCTACTGCGAGGCGGCCGAAAAGTTTGCGCCCGCACCTGTCAACGTCCTTGTCCAACACCCCATTTCGGCCGAAGGCCTGGAGTTGATGACCCTCAGGGAGGGACGGGAACGCTTCCCTCGCCTCAGGGGCAAGGCGCGCGATTGGAGCGATTTCCGCCGGCAGTTCGAGCAGGAGGTCCCGGAACGTACCCCGGAGCGGGAGCTCCTCGGCGCGTTCCTGCTAACTCAATTTCTCGAGACCCTTTTCGCCGCGGCCGAGGTTTTTCCGGTCGAACTGGTCCCTGTCCCTGCGTCCGAGCCTCGCGAAGAGAGCATCGTCCGTCTGCGCAGTCGCAAGGACCTTGAGCGGGAAAACCTGTCTAGCGCCCTTGGTCTTCGGGCCCCCACGCTTCGTCTGCGCAACGCCTTGACCGGAGACGGTCTCCGTAAGGAGGGATGGAGGCTGACCGAGAGCAGGCTCCTTGGGCAGCAGGAGACGACCGACACGGATTGGAAGTTCGAGCGGGTCGTGAATCCAGGCGTGGGAGAGCCGATCTATGAATTCTCCGGCCCATCGCCCGCGGAACCGGGCCGCGAGCTTTTCCTGGTTCCAGCGGATTCGGTGGGTCGAGACTCGCAGTACAAGCGACGCCTGAAAGCGATGCGCGCGCTTGCCGAGCACGGCGAGCTCCTCAAGATGATCAACGACCGGCGCGGCCGGATCCTTCACACCCATGAGCGGGTCGAGAAAGACGAGGCCTTCGCCCTGTTGGACGGATCCAAGCAGGAGGCGCTGGTCGAGCTGGTGGAGACCTTGCCTCTCTATTTGGTGCAAGGGCCTCCGGGCGTGGGCAAGACCTTCCTCGTTCGAGAGCTGGCGCTTCGCCGGTACAAGGAGGACCCGACCCTTCGGCTTCTCCTGAGCGCCCAAAGCAACGCGGCTCTCGATCACCTCCTGGAGGAGATCGCGCCCGCCGTGGTCGATCATGACGAGGAAAGCCTTATCGTGAGGTGCCGAGCGCGCGATTCTGTTTCGCCGCCTAGTCCCTTCGACATTGATACCCAAGCGAGGACGATTCTCGGGCGTTTCATGACCAGTTCGATGGTGGCCGAGCTCGACAAGTCGCTTCACGACAAGCTGGCCGCGTTGGCAGGAGGTGGTGGGCGTGGTCGCCAGCGCCGCTATCGTACCCCGGCCACCACGCCACGCGCCTTCGAGAGCGTCGTCCTCCGCTCCGCGAACATGGTCTTTGCGACCACCAATTCGTACGAGCTTGAGCAGATGATCGACGAGAAGGCCCAGTTCGACTGGGCAATCATTGAGGAGGCCGGCAAGGCGACCGGCGGCGAGCTGATCTCGCCCCAGTTGCTGTCGCACCGGCGCCTCATGATCGGCGACCACAAGCAGCTTCCCCCGTTTGGCTCAGACCAGCTCATCGAGTTGCTCAAGCTGCCTGAGCAGGTGGCGCGAGCGTTGACCGTCGGCGCGGACCTTATTGGCCGGTCGCTCAGAGACGAAGCCACGGACGAGGTGCTGGATCAGCTCGAGGATGAGGTCGACGATCTGCCGGCGCTGTGCGCTCGCGCGATCGGCCTGGTGAAATTATTCGAATTCATGATCGAGGCAGAGCTGGTCCGGCAGAAGAAGGGCCGCGGCGGCCGGCCGATCGCCAAGCGATTGCTGAAGCAGCATCGTATGCACCCTGTGATAGCTGACTTGGTGTCACATGCCTTTTACGAAGACGAACTGAAGACGCATCCGAGCTGCGAGGTTCGGTTCGCTAAGAAGACGCGCCCCTTCCGCTCCCGCGAAGGGTCCAAGCTGCCTGATCTGCCGATCCTGTTCATCGATATGCCGCCGCTACAGTCGACTATAGGCAAGAAAGTCGGGGAACAGCGCCCCCGTTGGCACAACCCGGATGAGGTCGAGGCGGTGCTGTCGGCTATGAAGGAGATCGAACCTACGCCCGGCCAGACTCCCACCCTTGCCATCCTTTCTCCCTACCTCCAGCAGGTCGAGCGCCTGCGCACGGCATTGGACGCATTCGATTCGGGCAACTCGCCTCTGGCCGGTTTCAAACCGGCTACTCGCGACGAGAGCTTCGTACATACGGTCGACTCATTCCAGGGGGGCGAGGCTGACCTGGTGGTCGTTTCTCTGGTCCGCAATAACGACCACTCGAACCTCCTGAGTGCGCTGGGCTTTCTCACCGACTTCCGTCGGATGAACGTGTTGTTCAGCCGGGCTCGGTGGCAAATGGTCGTGGTGGGCAGCCTCGACTTCCTGCGGGAGGTGCTTCGCGCCACTGAGGAGACGGACGAAGCTGAAAAGATCGACTTCCTCCGCAAAGTCCTCTCGAAGATCGATCAGGGGGTCGAGGCTGGGACGGTCAAGGTTATTCCCGTGGGCACCATGGGGCGGCGGTCGTGACTGTAGTGCGAGTTGCAGTTCCCCTGCTTCGGGGCAAGCGGAGGTTCCACTTCGACAAGGGGCGTCCTTGGAGCGTGGTGGAGCACGCTGTGCTCGCGGCGCTTGCCATTAAGCCGCGGCGTGCGAGCGAGCTTGCCGCGGAGAGCCGGTTGCCTCGGCGCCTCGTAGTCGAGCTGCTCGTGCGCCTGATGCGCGCCGGCTGGGTTGAGCTCGCCCACCAGGGTGACGGCGTTATTTTCTCCGCCAGTGTCCGGGGCAAGGCCGCCGCGCGCGAAGACGACCTGCCAATCGTTCACAAGCGGATGAGCCGCTACCGCAGCTTCGCAATCGATCAGCTGACTGGCACCATTTACCGTGCACGCGAGCTCCCTTCCTTCGAGAAGCATGTGCTGCAGGAGCGCGCGAAGACCGAACCGATTGTATGGATCGACCCGCCACAGCGGGAGATCGAAGGCGAGGTGCCTGACATCGTAGGTTCGCTCCTGAGCGACGACGAGCATTTCATCGACGTCGACCCCGCCGGCGATCGGCTGGTCCGGCGCTATGCTCTGGTTACGGTGCGAAACAAACAGATCGAGGGCCTGACCAAACGGGCGCCAGAAGCGCTCCGCGAGCAGATCCTCAAGGCTGCGGAGGTTCTTCCAAAGCCCGGCTCGACGGTGACCGCCTTCCAAGCCTCGCCCCCGCCGAGTCTCGATGAGCTTCCCTTAGGGGAGCCGATCAACGCGACGTTCGCGCATGAGGATTTGGTGCTTGGCGGCGATGCGCACCGTGCAATCCTCGAGGAATACATCCGGCGCGCGCGACACCGGCTGATCATCCACTCGACCTTCATCCATCCGGACAAATTCGAGGAATGGCTGCCTTCGCTGATAGACTCCGCTCATCGCGGTGTCCGGGTCGAGGTGCTGTGGGGCGAAAGCGACGACAAGGTTGAGATCAACAAGACGCGCAGGGATGTCATGGTGCTGCGCGACAAGCTGGCTGAGCGAGGAGACGCCGATGGTCTTCGGCTGCATCCGTTCAGTACCCTCTCCCACTCGAAGTTCCTGATTGCGGATACCGGGCGGCCGGATCGCTTTGTTGGGGTCCTCGGCTCCTGCAATTGGCTATCGAGCGGATTTCACAGCTTCGAGGCATCGGTCAGGCTTCGCGACCCGCAGGTGCTCCGGCTTCTCGCCGAGCAGCTTGTTGAACTTTCTCGGGGAGGTTCCGGGTATTGGACAGAGCTGACCAGTGAGTTTCAGGCTCTCGCCAGCAGAATTGGGCGAGCGCCGATACCATCGGGACCTAAGGCGAAGGTGCAACTCGTTCTCGGAGCGGCTCACAAGCATTTCGTACGCGAAGCTCGGGACCATGCAGACCGCGAGATTTTCGTCTGTAGCCACCGCTTCGGCGTGGGCGGTCGGCAAGCCGTGATCGTGCCGGCCCTGGCGGCTGCTGAGGCTCGGAAGATTGCAACCAATGTTTACTACGGCATCGCGAGCGGAAAGGGTGGAGCGAGAGCCGTCGCCGACGCGAGTGGCCAGGCTTTCAACACGCCGCTGAAAGTTCGTCCTGTCCACCAGCCTAGGCTGCATGCGAAGATCCTGGGCTGGGACGACGATCACCTGCTGGTGACGAGCCAAAACTGGCTTTCGGCGGATCCTGGCGATATCGATCCCCGTCGGGAGATCGGGCTTTATGTGAACTCGGCTGGCGTGGGGCGTGTTGCACGCGAACGTTTTCTGGCCACTTGTTCAACCTGAAGGTGCATGCCGGCAGGACCGGGCCTCCGGCCCGAGACCGCAGAGATCCGCTGCATTCTGGATTTAGGGGTTCTAGACTTCTGACAAACGGGGTTCGCAACTCTGCGGACGCGACGACTCGTCCCGTCCGAGTTCAGCAGGCTCGCCGCCTCTAATCTCATCCTCTCAAGGTAGCCTTCGAATCGCGCCAACCGTCCCTCATCGCCGCGATTATGCCTGTCTGCTGAAGCGCCGCTCCAATCGGCGCAGGCCTGTGAAAAAGTAGCTTGTGAAGAACCGCCGCGCCTGAGCGAGGGCGGCGCAACCTACATGCCGAAAGACAATACGGCCCAGCTCCGCGACGACGAGCCTGAGGGCTGGATTGGCCGTCCCATATCGAGGCGGCGCCGCACTGGACCTTGTAGGCGCTACAAGGTAAACGCGGTCTTCATGAAGATCGGCGAGTTATCGAAGGCCACCGGGTCGAACGCAGAGACGATCCGCTATTATGAGCGGATCGGTCTCCTGCCGAAGCCCGGCCGCACCGGCGGCAATTATCGCGATTACGGACCCGCGGACCAAGAGCGGCTCAACTTCATCCGTCACGCCCGCGGTCTCGGCTTCGACATTGCCGACATCCGCTCGCTTCTCGACCTGGGGGAGCATCCCGAGCGCGACTGCGTGGAGGCCGATCGCATCGCCAGCGGGCACCTCGAGGCCGTGGAGCAGAAGGTCGCTCAGCTGGAGCGGCTGCGAGGCGAGCTTAGGCGGATGATCAGGCAGTGCCGGGGGGGCAAGGTGTCGGATTGCCGGATCATGCAGGCGCTTGGCGACGGCAGGCCATCCGAGGCGAGCGCCTGACCCTGTTCGGCCGCGCGGCTATCTCTGCAAAGCCGGCGTCTACCCCCGGTCAGGCGCGAGAGCAGGGAGCGTTTGGGCACCCTCCATCAAATTTCCCGGTGTAGTCCGCACTGCGCCGATCAGCGGTCGCACACTCCTCATCGTATCGCCGCCGAAATTTATTTCGGGACAAACCTTGTAGCGACTACACGGTTATCCTACCTCGGCGCCCGGCGTGAGGTCGTCCCACGCCGGAGGCTTGTGCGCGCGAGGCTGAACGGGGCGGTTCGGCTGCGAGTGCTTCATGCTTCTAGGATGCGTTTGCCCGATACAGGGAAGGGAGCACGCTTATGATGCACGCTGATATCCAGGCCGCCGCCGCAATTGTCAGTCCGCTTCTGATTGCCCCAAGCAGGTCGACTGTCGGCTATGTCGAGCCGCTGGATCGTGATCAGCCCGACGATCCGGGCGTGTGGTTGACTCACCGCCAGCTTATCCGCCTGGTGCTCATCGCCGCTGAGACCGGCGCGCGCTTCGAACGCGAGCGTATCGTCATGGACCCGGCCGCCTGGCTGTTTGCTCCCCGGCGCCTCTTTGACGGCCGCGCCGCGGTGGATGCCTGCGCGGCCCACGGCGCCTTCATCCGCGCGATGCTCCTTCACGGCCTGAGGCTCGGCCTCGATGCGGCGCCGGAGGCGATCGATGCCCTCCTTGCGGACGATGGCGGCTTCGAGTGCGAGGAACGGCCATGATCGCTCTCCCGTCGCCCACGATGCCGGTCGAACCCCGACCGGCCTGACCATCTCGATCTGACTGCGGCGGCTTCCCGCCGACCTTCACCGACAGCGATGCTCACCCTCGCGCACCACCGCGGGGACGGCCGCGTTGCGCGAAAGGACCCTTGCATGGGACGATTGGAACCTGGCGATCGAAGCGACGTCGCCGACGATACCCGAACGCTCAGGCGGCTTGCCATTGAGGAAGGTCCGACCCGTGAGGGAGGTCCGGGTCCCGATTCTGTCGCCGCGGTGGTCGACGTCGAGACGACGGGCACGGATCCCTCCCGGGACCGGATCATCGAACTCGCGATCCGCACCGTTCGCTTCGACGACCAGGGTGTGATCACCGAGGTCGGCCGGGTCGAGCGTTGGCTCGAGGATTCGGGATGGCCGCTCGATCCGGAAATCTCCAGGCTGACAGGGCTCACCGACTCCGACCTGGCCGGGCAGGAGATCGATGACAGGGCCGCCGCTCACGTGTTGAACCGTGCCGACGTCGTCATCGCCCACCACGCTGCGTTCGACCGAAAATTCGTGGAGAACCGCCTGTTCCTGGCTCGAGGCCTGCCCTGGGCATGCAGCTGCCGTGAGATCGATTGGCCGGCGCGCGGCTTTGACAGCCGCGGTCTCGGCTGGCTTCTGTGTCAGCTCGGCTGGTTTCACGCCGGCCATCGCGCCTGCGGCGATGTCGACGCCTTGATCGCGCTTCTCCGGCACCGCGATTCGGTCGGACGCACGGCACTTCGCGAGCTCATTGACACGGCGGCCGCGCCCGGGTGGATCGTTCGGGCCGTCGGCGCCAGCTTCGAGGTCAAGGACCGGCTAAAGGGGAGGGGCTACCGCTGGGATCCGGCCTGCAGGGTCTGGTTCAAGGAGATCGCCGATCTTGATCGCTTGTCCGAGGAGGCTTGGCTGGCGTCGAATGTCTATACGGCCTCCGCGCGCCCTCGCGCCTACGAGCCGGATTTTGAAGCCGTCGACTGGACGAAGCGCTGGGGCTGAGCTCCGCCGCCGTCCACCCCGCCGAGGCCACCGCATTTGATAACGGACTTCGGACCGACCGGGCGGTCAGGCGATTTATCTTGCGGAGCGGGCGACGGCAGGCAGCAATGCCCAGATCGCCTGCAGCCGGAGCTGTATCTCGGTCAGCTTGCGCTGGTCAGAAGGAGAGAACACCGCCATGCGCACTACTCCCTCACGGTAGGCATCCTGTATCGCGTTCCGCCGATTCGCGAGCTGCACGAACTCCACCGCCAGCGGATCGTCGCTCGCCGGCTGGAGAATATTGCTCCGGTAGCTGAGCGGGTTGTAGAGCGCCTCCGGGTCGGGGAGGAACAGGATCCTGCGCGCACCATTGATCTGCGGGCTGACGTCGACGAGCTCGCCGCGCCTGTTGCGCCAGACACCGTGATACTCCGCCTCGAAATATACCCCGGGAAGTCGCCATATCGCCCAGCCGCAGGCGAGCGAGCCACCGGCGCGGCTGACCTTTCGCCCAACATTATCGAAGCAGGCGGAAGCCTGGGCATCGGCCGAGGGCTTCAAGGGATTAACTTGGGCGGGTGTGGCGAGATGGTTCGGCAGAACGCCAGCAGCGGTTCCGTGATCTTCGACGGAACGGTGTCGATCATGCGCTCATGCTCGCCAGCGGGGTCATAGAGTAGCTTTTCGTGCTTCGAAGGGACGCGGGCAGCTGTGGTGTTTTCGGACCTGGCCTGTGGACCGTTCAAGCACAAACCGCCTCTTTCTGACGCCGAACATCGCGGGCGGTGCTCCGCCTGATCCTCGGCCTGAATTGGATCTGTGCGGGATAACCGACCTGGGGCACCTGGGTTGTTGCCGCTATTGTTTCGTCGATCATCGACATGACCGAGTCCTCGGTCATCAGGGCCCACTGAACCAGCGACAGGAAATAGTCGTAGTTCCCCAGCTCGAGAATTTTGCCGTCGACCTCCTTGTGCGCTCTCCTCAGCCGTCCCTGCTCGTCGACCTCTATTATGTATCCTTGCTCACTCAGGCGTCTGATCATGTGGCCGGAATTGAACAGCGTGATGACGACGACGCGGCCGAATGCGATATCGGCGAGGACATCGGGGTCGACCGGCCATGCGAAGAAGGGCAATTCGGACGAGCGAACTGTCAGGCTTTCATCTCCGCCGAGGCCTCCGTAGCTGATCGAGTTCCACTGACTCGCCCTGTCCAATATTTTCATCGCCCAGGTCGGTGCGTCTTCTGTCAGCTTTGCTACGCGCTCGAGCGCCTTTTCCGGGGGTGGCGAGCCGAGGGAGGTCGGCGAAGGCAATCGCCACGCACCGATGATCATCCCGCTCCCTGCCTGGACATATTCGAACGCGCCGGTGCGACTGCGTTTGACGACATCCTCCAACTCTCGGAAATGGAAGCGGAGTTGGTTTTCGATCGTCAGGCCGGCCCGTTCGTCCCGAGCGCGTACCACCGACTCCTGCATCACCTTCCTTTGCCGGTCGAAGCGCGTCTGCATCGAGGCTGAGGGAGGCGCTGGAGGTACGGATGCTTCTCGGTTTTCCGAAGTGGGAAACTTTGGAAACTGATCTTTCGCGCCGGCGATCAGGGAGATCGAGATGTTGATCTCCTTCGGATCGATGCGGCTGGTCTTCAGCTCGCCCAAGCAGGCGACACGCATGGTCGTCAGGTCGACGAAAGTGATGTCGCCGATCCGCAAAATCGAGGTGATACCGTGATAGAGCAAAAACTTTCCGTCGACGCCCTGAACGTTCTCGAGGATGATCCGCTCGCCTGCTCCTCCAAGGTCTGCCGGTAACAGCGGTTGAGGTTGCAGCTTGAGATGCTCGTCGATGAGGTTCGGGTCGCGCTCGTAGAAGAACCAGGCAAATCCATCGCCGATCGCGCGGCCCAGCATTAGACCATCGCGTATTCTCTTGGAGTATGCCGCAAGCGCGGCCATGCGTTTCGCAAACCAGTGAGGTTTGAACCGCGCCTTCTCACGGATAAGCCTTTTCTCTTCGCGTTTAATGCGCCGATACAGCTTCTCCAGGCCCGCGATCGGTTTGTACAACCGCGTCTGGAATCCGACGATGTCATCGCCGGTTATTTCTTTCGCCTTGTAGCCGGCGAAAGCTCCAACCACCCGTTGGCACCAGGCGAAATCCATCTCAGCGGCATCAAGTGCCTCTCGAACGGCTCGAGCCGAGATTGCCCGCTCGCGGACAGCGCCAGTGCCGCTTTGTTGGTCCGCCGGTGCCCTGTTCAATGTCCGTTCCATGAGCCTCACTTCGGAACGTAAAGCGAATCACATCCGACCTTGATGGTCAATGCCGCACTAACCGAAGCGCTCGTTGAGCGTCCCAAACTTGACTCCTGTACGGGGCCCGCTGCCGGGCCTCGGAGGTTTCTGGCCGGCGAATGAACTCCACGCGCATCGTCGCAGCGGAGCTAATTGTCCTTGATCGTTGTGCGCGGGTTGGCCTTTCCGTGAGCGGTGGTCACGAAGCGACCCGAGATGGCGCTTCGGTAGCGCCCGCCCGAGCTGCCCGCTCCGGCGCTATGACGGACCGTGGTCCGGGGGCTGGCCTTGCCGTGCTTCGCCGTGACGAAGCGGCCTGAAATCGCACTGCGGAATGAACCGCCACTCTTTCCCTTTGCCATGATTTCCTCTTCTAGTGAGAAGGGGCCGCACCCGAAGATGCAGCCCCCCTTGCTCAGCCGCGGGGCGGGAACGGATCCCCACCGAAGCTGTCGCGCTCGCGGATCTGGCCATTGCGGCCATGGATCAGCATCTCGCTCTGCTGGTTCTGCGCGATGCCGCGGGCGGCGTCGATCGCCTCGCGCTGCGTGTCGTGCACCGACGTCGCTCGGCTGTTCCCCGCACCGCGGACTGCCCAGCCGTCCGCATGCGGGACGACATGTTGGTTCTTACCGGCCATGGATATTACCTCCTTTCCCGCAACTGAGGGTAAGACGGCTTGCGACACCGCTCCCGATCGTCTTGATTGACGTTCAAGGGAGTAGGCTGGGTTATGGCATCCGCTCGGACATCGAATGGAATTTTTCTGGATGTCCGAGCCGGGCAAAACCCTAGCCTACCCTAATGGGCAGCATCGGCGGAGCTAAGTGAGCAGGCCAACCCTCGACGCATCGGAGGCTCGTCGAGCGTTAGAAGCGCTGACGACCGCTGACCTCCTGAAGCTGGAGAGAGCCGGCCGCATTTACGCTTTGGGCCTCAATTGCGACGCCGGCGATCTGCTCGGCGAAGCGATCGCGCAGACTCTCGAAGGTGTCAGGAACTGCCCCAGTGAGATGCCGCTTGCTTCGTTTCTCATTGGCGTGATGCGCAGCAGGGCGTGGGCCCTGCGGCAGAAGGCAACGCCGCTGTTGCAGCTCGTGTCGCTCGACGCGGAGGATGCGGAAGGTCGGCCTCTCGTCGAGCCCTCCTCGTCTGAGCGCGGCGCCGAGGAGTGGTTCCTGGCGAGAGAGGATTTCGAAGCACGGATTCGCGCACTCGAGCAGCTGTTCGCCGACGACGAGGAAGCGATGCTGATGATGTGGGCGGACCTGGATGAAACACCGAAGGAGGAGATTATGGCGATGAACGATTTGGACGCTACTGGTTATGCGACTGTCCGTCGGCGGATGCGGCGCAAGATCAACGCGGCTTTCCCACATGGGTGGGGAAGGTGAGCGGCGGGGAAAAGCCCAGCCTCTCCCTTCATCGTTTGGCGGACGAACTGGTCGCCGACCTCATGCAATTGTCCGATGCTGAGCTGCTGGCGGAAGTGAAGGCCGAAGGGCTGGACCCGGAGAAGGAGGCCGCGCGTGTTCGGGCAACGATCAGCGCAGCACTCACGGAACGCGGTAAGGCTCGGCTCAAGGCAGCGCGATCGGCGTTGGACGCAGCCCGTGCACCGGCGCCGGGAGCGAGGCGGCACTTCCAGATTCAGGATCGTCGGGCGGTGCTGGCGCGGTTCGCCAATGACGATAGCAAGTTGCGGGATCGACTGACCATGGCTGCCCGCAACGGCGAAGGGATCACGGACGAGGAAGTCGAGGCCATCCTCAACGACCTGAGGGATCTCGGCGCAATCGACGACGAGGGCAATCCGACTTGAGGCACCTCACCGTCGCCGAGCAGCTCCTCCAGTCGCTCGGCGTCACGAACCCTGCCGAGATTGACGTGGAGGCGATTGCCTGGGAGGCCGGCGCCACTGTCAAATATGGCGCCCTTGAAAGCTGCGAGGCCCGTATCATCGGCTATAGAGATCGGGCGATCATCACGGTCCGAGGTGACGGGGACTGGCGCCGGCGCCGCTTTTCGATCGCCCATGAGCTCGGCCATTGGCAGTTCCATCGGGGGAGATCGTCCATCTGCCGGGCAAGCGAGATCGGTAGCCCGCGCGAGCAGGGACCCGCTCTCGAGCGCCAGGCTGACCGCTATGCCGCAGACCTTCTCATGCCGGCCTATCTGTTCCGGCCCATGGCCCAAGCCTACAAGCGCCCTTCCTTCGAGGCGGTGGAGGCCTTGGCAAAGGAGTTTTCGACCAGCCGTTTAGCGACCTCGCTGCGGTTCGTGGACCTGAGCCCATGGCCGTGCATCATCGTCTGCCATGGGCCCGAAGGCCGCCGCTGGTTCCGACGCAGCGCCGATGTTCCGACGCATTGGTTTCCGCAGAACGATCTGGACCCCGAGTCGTCCGCCATGGACGTGCTGTACGGCCGAGTTAGGAGGTCAGCGCCTAGCCTGATCGGCGCCGATGCGTGGTTTGATCGCTGGAACGCCGACAGGTTTAATCTTCGAGAGCAGAGCGTGAAGGGGCATGGAGATGAGGTTTTGAGCCTGCTTACCCTGACTGATGCAGACATGCTGGAGTAGGGAGGGCGGTGGGTCCCGTGTGCTAGAAGGTGCCGTAGCCTACCGAGCGCGTCATCGTATCCAGCCTCACCTTGGTCCCAGTGGTGAAGTGACGGCGCGATTCGTAAATTTGTCGAGCACTTTCATGAGCAGAGGTACCGCGCGGACCGTTGGGTCATTTCTACCCTGCGTGTGGGTCAGGGTAAAAGTGTCCTCGCGAAGCGGCTGAATAGGCGGTGGTGAGCCCTGCTGGATTCGAACCAGCGACCTACTGATTAAAAGTCAGTTGCTCTACCGACTGAGCTAAGGGCCCGCGCCTCCGCCCCTACGGGCGCGAACCCAGCGGGTCAACGGGCCGCCGCCGACGCAGGCGGTGGAGGAGCTGGCGAACGCTCGCACCGGTGATCGGGTCGCGCCAGTCCGCGGCTATCTCCGCAAGCGGCTCGAGAACGAAGCCGCGGCGGCGGAACTCGGGATGGGGGAGGGTGAGGTCTGCGTCACCCCAGCTCCCCCCGGACCAGAGGATGATGTCGAGGTCGAGCACTCGGGCGCCCCAGCGGCGGCCCGCCCGGCGCCCGAAGCGGCGTTCGAGCGCCTTCAGCGCCGCCAGCAGGTCCGGCGGATCGAGGTCGGAGCGAAGGATCGCCGCCGCATTGGCGAAGCCGCGCCCGGCCGGGCCGACGGCGCGGGTGGAGCGGATCGCGGAAAGCGTTTCCACGCCCAACGCCTCCGCCGCGGAGCGGACCGTCGCGGCGGGTGAGCCGCAGCGGCTGCGCCGGTTCGAGCCGAGGGCGATTGCGTAGCTTGTCACGGCCATCGCGGCCGCCCTAGACGCTGCCGATGGTCCCCGCCACATCCCCCGTTCCCGACTTGGAAGCGCCGCGCGACTGTCCGCTCTGCCCGCGCCTCGTCGGCTTTCGCGAGGCGCTTCGGGAGGAGCATCCCGGCTGGTGGAACGCGCCGGTGCCGCATTTCGGCGACCCGGAAGCCTGGCTCGTCATTTGCGGCCTCGCGCCGGGCAAGCAGGGGGCGAACCGGACGGGCCGGCCGTTCACCGGCGATTTCGCGGGCCTCCTGCTCTACGAGACCCTGCTCAAGTTCGGACTCGCGGAAGGGCGGTTCGAGGAGCGTCCGGACGACGGCCTTCGCCTTCGCGGGGTCGCGATCCTGAACTCCGTCAAATGCGTGCCGCCGCAGAACAAGCCTATTCCGGAGGAGATCGCGACCTGTACCCGCGCCTATTTCCAGCCGGCTCTGGCGGCCCTGCCGTCGGTGCGGATCCTCGTCGCGCTGGGCAAGATCGCCCACGACGCCGCCGTCCGCTCCGCCGGAGGGCGGCTTTCCGCCTTTCCCTTCGCGCATCTCGCCGAGCATCCGCTGCCCGACGGGCGTCTGCTGATCGATAGCTACCATTGCTCGCGCTACAACCAGAACACCAACCGGCTCACGCGCGAGATGTTCGAGCAGGTGTTCGAGCGGACCTTGAAGGTCAGGGCCGGGGCTTAGCGGGAATCGCTTCGCCGTCGGCGGCGGCGGCTTCGCGGTCCAGATCCGCGGCGTGGCGGCCGATCGCCGCCGGAAGCGGCGCCGCGGCGCCTCGCCAGGGGTTGGTGGCGATACACCGCCCGCTAAGGTTGCCGCACTGGCGGACTTCGCCGGTCGCGCTGTCGACGACGACGATGATCTGGGAATCGTCGGCCAGGGCCGCGACCTTGGGATCCGACGCGGCTTGGCCGCCGGCAACCTCCTGCCAAAGCCGGTCCGCCGCGTAGACTCCGATGCCCAGGTAGCGGCCTTGCGCCCCGCGTCGCGAAACCCCGTCCTTCGGACCGTCGCCGCAGCCGGTGAGGGCCGCCGCCGCCGCCGCTATCAGGATCGAGTGCTTCATGCCCGCTTCCTCTCCGAAGGACGCGCAACTTAGCATGCCGCCGGAAGCGACGTCAGCTGTCTTCGGCCAGCCGCCCGTAAAGGTCTGGCCGGCGGTCTCGGAAAAAGCCGAAGGCGGCGCGGTGGGCTCGGGCTTGCTTGAGGTCGACGCCGGCGACGAGGATCCCGCTATCGTCCGCTCCGAATTCGGCCAGGATGTCGCCGCGCTCGTCGCAGATGAAGCTGTTGCCGTAGAAACGCTGGCCGTGTTCCGTTCCGATCCGGTTGGCGGCGACGACGGGGACGACGTTCGAGACGGCGTGGCCGATCATCGCCCGGCGCCAGAGGCGGCTGGTGTCGAGGTCAGGGTCGTGCGGCTCGGTGCCGATCGCGGTCGGGAAGAGGAGGATCTCGGCGCCCATCAGCATCAGCGTCCGGGCCGTCTCGGGATACCATTGGTCCCAGCACACGCCGGCGCCGATCGTGCCGAACGGCGATTTCCAGACCTTGAAGCCGGTATTGCCGGGGCGAAAGTAGAATTTCTCCGAATAGCCGGGGCCGTCCGGGATATGGCTCTTGCGGTAGACCCCCATCACCTCGCCGGCCGGATCGATCATCGCCAGGCTGTTATAATGGTGATGTCCGTCCGCCTCGAAGAAGCTGGTCGGGATGTAGACCTGCAGCTCGGCGGCGAGCTTGCGCATGGCGAGGACGGCGGGATGCTCGCCGGTCGGAAGCGCGCGGGCGAAATGGCTCTCGTCCTGGGTGCGGCAGAAATAATGGCCCTCGAAAAGCTCGGGCGGAAGGATCAGCTTAGCGCCCCTGGCGGCGGCTTCGCGCACCAACTCGGCGACGGCGGCGATGTTGTCCTCGACGCAGTCGGTGAAGGCGAGTTGCAGTGCGGCGACTTTCAATTCACTCATTTCGGCACCTGCTGGCTGATGCAGTGAAAGCTTCCGCCGCCGGTAAGGACCCGGTCCGCGCGGAGTCCGACCGCCCGGCGGCCGGGAAACAGCGCGCCGACCGACTCGACCGCGGCCTCGTCGTTGGCGGCGCCGTAGAGCGGCACGACGACCGCCGCATTGCCGATGTAGAAGTTCATGTAGGAAGCGGGAACGACGTCGCCTTCGCGGAGCACCCGGCCGGGCGAGGGCAGGGGGACGACCTCCAGCCCGGCCGCCAAAGCGCGCGCTTTGGCGTCGCGGAACACCGCGGCATTGGGGTCGCCGTCTCCGTCAGGCTCGGGGATCGCGACCCGACCCGCTCCGACGAAGCGGGCGAGATTGTCGACATGGCCGTCGGTATGGTCATTGAGCAGCCCCTCGCCGAGCCAGACGATCCGGGTGAGGCCGAGGTCGGAGTCGAGCCGGGCTTCCACCTCCTGTCTCGAGAAGCCGGGATTGCGGTTCGGGTTGAGCAGGCATTGCTCGGTCGTCACGGCAAGGCCGGTGCCGTCGACGTCGATCGCCCCGCCCTCGAGGATCCAGTCGCGGCGCACCGGGTCGAGTCCGGCGGTGGAGGCGAGCCGGAGCCCCACCGTATCGTCGCCCTCCAGCTCGTACTTTCCGCCCCAGCCGTTGAACCGGAAGCTTCGGGCGACCCGCTCCGCCCCCGCCCGGAGCAGGATCGGCCCGGTGTCGCGAAGCCAGATGTCGCCGAACGGCTCCTGGACCACGACGGCGAAGGGGGCGAGGGCGGCGGCGGCGCGGGCCGAGGCGGGATCGGCGGCGACGAGGCGCACTTCCTCTCCCGCGCCGTCCGCCCAGACGGCCCGGGCGAAAGCGGCGACTTCCTCCCGCGCCGCGGCAAGGTCGTCGAGCCACAGGTCGGCATGGCTTGGAAAGCCGATCCACACCCAGTCGTGCGGCGCCCACTCGGCGGGCTGGCGCGCGGGCGCGGGGCGGGAGCCGGAGGCGGAGCCGGAAGGGGTAGCGGGGGCGGCGGCAGTCATCGCGCGCGCCTTCGCAAATAGGCCGTCGCCGCGCAAGCATACGGGTTGCGGTGAAGCCGTGGACGTGCTTCAACGCAAACCGCTCAAAGGGGGTGTTTACATGTTCAAATCGTTCGTTTTTTCGCTCGCCGTCACGAGCTCGCTCGTGGCCCTCTCGACGGCTGCCGGTGCCGAGCCGCTGGCCGCGGCGGCGGCCATGTTCGGGGCCCGCGAGAGCATCAGCTCGATGGACCTGTCGCCGGATGGAACGACGGTCGCCTATGTCAGCCCGGGCCCGGGTGCGACGTCCGCCGTCAACGTGGCGGCGATCGCCGGCGGCACCGAAAAGCCGGTGGTGAGCAGCTCGGGCAAGCCGGAGCGGCTAAGCTGGTGCAACTTCGTCAGCGACAGCCGGCTGGTCTGCCAGATCAGGGGCGTCACTCAGATGGACGGCCTTCCGATCGGCTTCTCGCGGCTGATGGCGGTGGGCTCCGACGCCAGCAATCCGAAGCCGCTCGGCCAGACTAGCTCCTATTACGACACGGCGATCCGGCAGTTCGACGGGTCGATCCTCGACTGGCTCCCGGGCGACGGCAAGCATGTGCTGATGAGCCGCGTCTATATCCCGCAGGGCCGCCCCGGGAGTCGGATCAACCGGGTCGCCGACGGCCTGGGAGTCGATCGGGTCGATATCGACACCGCTCAGGTATCCGTCGTCGAGGGGGCCGACCGGACGGCCAGCTCGTTCATGTCGGATGGCCGCGGCAATGTCCGGATCCGCGAGGCCGCGCGAACCCAGACGGGTGGCGAGCAGCTCTCGTCGCGCACCGACTTCTTCTACCGTCCGACCGGATCCAAAAGCTGGAAGTCGCTCGGCAGCTACGACAGCAGCACGGACGAGGGCATCATCCCGCTCGCCATCGATGCGGGAATCGACTCGGTCTACGTGCTCAAGAAGCTCGACGGACGAAAGGCGCTCTATCGGATCAAGCTCGACGGCTCGATGGCGACCGACCTGGCTTATTCCAACCCGCGCGTGGACGTCGACGACGTGGTTCGGGTGGGGCGCGGGCAGAAGGTGATCGGAGTGACCTTCGCCGAGGACGTTCGCCAGACCATCTATTTCGACAAGGAATATGCCGCCCTCGCCGCCTCGCTCGGCAAGGCGATGCCGAACCTGCCGCTGATCCAGTTCGCCGGAGCCAATGCGGACGGGAGCAAGCTGCTCATCTTCGCCGGCAGCGATTCCGATCCGGGCCGATATTATGCTTACGACAGGAAGTCGCGGCAGCTTAGCGAGATCCTCCTCGCGCGGCCGCAGCTCGAGAACGTCGCTCTGGCGAAGGTCAAGCCGATCTCCTATCCCGCCGCCGACGGCACGGCGATTCCCGGCTATCTCACCCTCCCGCCCGGCAAGACCGCCAAGAACCTGCCGGCGATCGTGCTCCCCCATGGCGGACCGAGCTCGCGCGACGAGTGGGGCTTCGACTGGCTCGCCCAGTTCCTCGCCAATCAGGGCTATGCGGTGCTTCAGCCCAATTATCGCGGCTCCGACGGCTTTGGCGACAAATGGCTCCAGCAGAACGGCTTCCGCAGCTGGAAGACGTCGATCGGCGACGTGACGGCGGGTGCCAAGTGGCTGGTCGCGCAGGGGCTGGCCGACCCGAAGAAATTGGCCATCGTCGGCTGGTCCTACGGCGGATATGCGGCGTTGCAGTCGGCCGTGACGGAGCCCGACCTCTACCGCGCCGTCGTGGCGATCGCGCCGGTGACGGACCTCGCGATGGTAAAGCAGGAAGCCCAGAACTTCACCAATTCGGCGCTGGTCGCGGACTTCATCGGGACCGGACCGCATATCGTCGAGGGCTCGCCTCTCCAGAATGCGGCGCGGATCAAGGTGCCCGTGCTCATGTTCCACGGCGACCAGGACCTCAATGTCGGCGTTCGCGAATCGAGAGCCATGGACGCCAAGCTGCGCGAGGCCGGCAAGAAGAGCGAGCTCGTCGTCTTCCCGGGCCTCGACCACCAGCTCGTGGATTCCGGCGCGCGGATCAAGATGCTCGAAAGGATCGGCGCGTTCCTTGCGGCGGCCACCCAATAAGGGTCAAACGCCCGGCGAGGACGCCGCCGCCCCGACGGCGCGGCGCCAATGAAAAAGGGGCGGCCCCGCAAGGAGCCGCCCCTTTTTTGTGCCGCCAGGCCGAACGGATCAGCGCGAGTAGAACTCGACGACCAGGTTCGGCTCCATGCGGACCGGATAAGGCACTTCGTCCAGCGTAGGAACGCGGGTGAAGGTAACCTTGGCGGTGCCGTCGGGGGCGACATAGTCGGGGATCTCGCGCTCGGCGAGGCCCTGGGCTTCCATCACCAATGCCATTTCCTGGGCCTTGGAGCCGAGCGTGACCTCGTCGCCGACGTTCACGCGCCGCGAAGCGATGTTGCACTTCACGCCGTTCACGCGGATGTGGCCGTGGCTGACCATCTGGCGCGCGGCCCAGATCGTCGGCGCGAACTTGGCGCGGTAGACGATCATGTCCAGCCGGCGCTCGAGCAGGCCGATGAGGTTCTGCGAGGTATCGCCCTTCATCCGGTCGGCCTCGGTGAACGTCCGCTTGAACTGCTTCTCGGTGACGTCGCCGTAATAGCCCTTGAGCTTCTGCTTGGCGCGCAGCTGGATGCCGAAGTCGGACATCTTGCCCTTGCGGCGCTGGCCATGCTGGCCGGGGCCGTATTCGCGCTTGTTGACGGGGCTCTTGGGACGTCCGAAAACGTTCTCGCCCATCCGGCGGTCGAGTTTGTACTTGGCGCTGCTGCGCTTGCTCATGTCGGGTCCAATCTGCTTGGTTTCATGTTTCCCGGAACCGCACCGCCATGCCATGCACATGACGCGGCTGCCGCTTCACCGGGGTGCGGAGCCAATTGCGAAGGGCGCGACATGGCCGGTGGGCCTCGCAAAGTCAACCTCGACAGGGGAATATCGGCCGCTAAACAGGCGCTCATGAGCGAGCGAGTGAAGCCGGCGGACTGCCGGACCATGGCCGAGGTGCGCCAGGGCGTCGACCGGCTGGACGAGGAGATCGTCGCGCGGATCGGCGAGCGGTTCCGCTACATGGACGCCGCGGCGCGGATCAAGCCCGACCGCGAGGCGGTGCGCGACGAGGCGCGCAAGGCCCAGGTGCTCGCCAACGTCGCGCGCCACGCGGAAGCCGAAGGCGCGCCGCCGCCGGCGGTGCTCGAGCTCTACGAGCGTCTGATCGAGGCGTCGATCGCCTATGAATTCGACCGCTACGACGAGACCCGAGGGGCTTAGTCCGCGATCGCGCCAGGATGATCTGCGGAGGCCGTCGCAGCGCAGCCGTCACCCTGAACTTGTTTCAGCGTCCAGCTCTCCACCCGCTGTGCGGCATCCGACCTGGATGCTGAAACAAGTTCAGCATGTCGGCATTTGGAGCCGCTTCGGTCTGTGGCGATCACGCTCTATCCGCCGCGGCGGCGGGCCGGATTGAGGAGTGCGCGGACGATCCCGCGCATCGCCTGCACCTCCCGGTTCGACCAGGCCGCCTTGGTGAGGATGGTCCGGATCGTGTTCTTGGTCGCGGGCGTCCGGTCCGGCGGCCAGTAATAGCCTTTCGCCTCCAGCGCCTCGTCAAGCTGGACGATCAGACCCTCCAGCTGCCCCTGCGTTGCCCGCGGCTCCTCAGGGTCCCCCTGCGTCGGCACCATCAGCGCCTCGTGCTTCGACCATTCGTAGGCGACGAGGATCACCGCCTGGGCGAGGTTCAGCGAGCGGAACTCCGGGTTGATCGGCACGGTCAGGATCTTGCCGGCGATCGCGACCTCGTCCGTCTCCAGTCCCGATCGCTCGGCTCCGAACAGGATGGCGCAGGGTTCGCTTTGAGTCCGGATCTCCCGAGCCGCTTCCTCGGGGGTAACGACCGGCATGATCAGCCCCCGCTTGCGGACGGTGGTGGCGTAGACGTGCGGACAATCGGCCACGGCCTCGGCGACGGTGTCGAACACCCGAGCGCGCTCGAGCACGATGTCCGCGCCCGAGGCGGCGGGGCCGGCTGACGGGTTGGGCCACCCGTCGCGCGGAGCGACGAGGCGAAGATCGGCGAGCCCGAAGTTGAGCATCGCCCGAGCCGCCTTGCCGATATTCTCGCCGAGCTGGGGGCGGACGAGGACGATCGCCGGGGTAGGGGACACTGGGGTCTCGGCTTCGCTCGACGGAGTGTCTCGACTTCGCTCGACACGAAGGGTTTGGCTTTGTGGTGGAACCACATCCGTTCGCCCCGAGCGAAGTCGAGGGGCCCTGTCGAGCGAAGCCGAGACCCTTTCCTCGCGCTCCCTGGGTGGAATGGCCGCCTCGCTCAAAGCGCTCCAGTCGCCGCGGATCAGCGCTTCCTTCTTCGCGCGGGACCATGACTTCACCCGAAGCTCCGCCTCCAGCGCCTCGGCCCGAGTCGGGAACTCTTCCGCCCACATGAACTCCACCGGACGCTTGTCGTGCGTGTAGCCCTTGATGGCGCCGCTCTGGTGCTCCGCGATCCGACGGTCGAGATCGTCGGTGTGGCCGGTATAATAGACTCCATTCGAGAGGCGGAGGATGTAGGTCCAGAAGGACATGAGATTTCTCGGCTTCGCTCGAAGGGGTGTCTCGACTTCGCTCGACACGAACGGGTGGAGGTGCAGCCGCCTTCCCGGTTCGGTGCTAGCGGGTTCGTATCCCCGTCTCTATCCGTTCGCCCCGAGCGAAGTCGAGGGGGCAGGTCGAGCGAAGCCGAGAACCGTTACCCAGCGGGGCTTGGGCCGTCGCCCACCGACCCCGCAAATTCCTCGAAGTCGCGCGCTTCGCGGAAGTCCTTGTAGACGCTGGCGAAGCGAATGTAGGCGACCGGGTCGAGCGCCTTGAGGCCTTCCATCACCATCTGGCCGATCCGGTCCGAGGGAATTTCCGACTCGCCCAAAGTCTCGACCTGGCGCTGGATCGAGGAGACCAGGCGGTCGATCCGCTCGCCCGGGACCGGGCGCTTGCGGCAGGCGATGGCGATTGAGCGCTCCAGCTTGCTCCGCTCGAACGGCTCGCGGCGCTGGCCGGACTTGACGACGACGAGCTCGCGAAGCTGGACCCGCTCGAAGGTCGTGAAGCGGGCGCCGCAATCCTCGCACTGCCGGCGGCGGCGGATCGCCCCGCCGTCCTCAGCCGGGCGGCTGTCCTTGACCTGGCTGTTTTCGTGGGAGCAGAAGGGGCAGCGCAATTACAGGTCCTGATAAATGGGGAAACGGGCGCAGAGCGCCTCGACCCGGCCGCGGACCGACTGCTCGATCTGGCCGTCGCCTTCCTCGCCATTCTTGCGCAGCCCCTCGACCACCTCGGCGATCATTCCGCCGATCTCGCGGAACTCGGCCGGGCCGAAGCCGCGCGTCGTTCCCGCCGGAGTGCCGAGGCGGATGCCCGAGGTGACGAACGGCTTTTCCGGATCGAAGGGAATGCCGTTCTTGTTGCAGGTGATGGCGGCGCGATCGAGCGCCTTTTCGGCATGCTTGCCCTTGGCCTGCTTGGGCCGCAGGTCGACGAGAAGGAGGTGATTGTCGGTGCCTCCCGACACGATGTCGAGCCCGTCGGCCTTCAGCGCTTCGGCCAGCGCCCGCGCATTGTCGACGATGCCGCGGGCATAATCCTTGAACTCCGGCCGAAGCGCCTCGGCGAAGGCGACGGCCTTGGCGGCGATGACGTGCATCAGCGGCCCGCCCTGGAGGCCGGGGAAGACGGCGCTGTTCATCTTCTTGGCGATGGCTTCGTCGTTGGAAAGGATGAGGCCGCCGCGCGGGCCGCGGAGCGACTTGTGGGTGGTCGAGGTGACGACATGGGCGTGAGGCACCGGATTGGGGTGGGCTCCGCCGGCGACCAGGCCGGCGAAATGAGCCATGTCGACCATCAGGTAAGCGCCGACTTCGTCCGCGATCGCGCGGAAGGCGGCGAAGTCCCACGTCCGCGAGTAGGCCGTGCCGCCGGCGATGATCAGCTTGGGGCGATGCTCCCGTGCGACCCGCGCGACCTCGTCCATGTCGAGCAGCTGGTCGTCGCGGCGGACTCCGTAGGCGACCGGGTTGAACCACTTGCCCGACATGTTGACCGGCGAGCCGTGAGTGAGGTGGCCGCCGGCATTGAGGTCGAGGCCCATGAAGGTGTCGCCGGGCTCGAGCAGGGCCAGGAACACCGCCTGGTTCATCTGGCTGCCGCTGTTGGGCTGGACGTTGGCGAAGGCGGCGCCGAACAGCTGCTTGGCGCGCTCGATGGCGAGAGTCTCGACGATGTCGACATATTCGCAGCCGCCATAATAGCGCCGGCCCGGATAGCCCTCGGCATATTTGTTGGTGAGGATCGAGCCCTGCGCCTCGAGCACGGCGCGCGAGACGATGTTCTCGGACGCGATCAGCTCGATCTTGTCGCGCTGGCGGCCGAGCTCGAGCTGAATCGCGTCGGCGATCTCGGGATCGGCCTGGGCGAGGCGGTCGGTGAAGAAGCCGGGCGACTTGATGGCGGGAAAGTCGAGGGCGGCGCGACTGCTCATGCGGGATCCTTGGCGAAGACGGGGTTGGAAAGCTTGTCGACCCGGCGCTGGTGACGGCCCCCGGCGAAGGGCGTGGCGAGGAACTGCTCGACGCAGTCCCGGGCCGTCTCGATTCCGATGAGCCGGGCGCCCAGGGCAAGGACGTTCGCATCGTTATGCTCGCGCGCCAGGCGGGCCGAGAGTCCGTCCGAGACGAGCGCGCAGCGGCAGGCCGGGTGGCGATTGACCGAAATGGAGATGCCGATCCCGGAGCCGCACAGCGCGATGCCGCTTTGCGCCTGGCCGGACGCGATCGCCGCGGCCATCCGGTAGCCGTAATCGGGATAGTCGACGCTGTCGGTGGACGTGGTGCCGAGATCCAGGACGTCCCGGCCGAGTGCCCGCAGCCAGTCCGCGAGGGCACCCTTCATCTCGAACGCGGCATGATCGGAAACGATGGCGATGGGCTCGGCCAGGGTGAGACTCCGCTGCTGGGCTTGAGCCCCATCATCTAGTGGAGGGGGGTGGCGATTGCCACCGTGATTGCACCGTCGTCCCAGCGAAGGCTGGGACGCCGGGGGGTGAAAAGCGCAGAGGTCTTCACCCGCTGGGGTCCCAGCCTTCGCTGGGACGACGGGTAACAGGTTCACGCCGCCAGGCGCATCTCCAGCCGGCTCCATATCTCCACCAGCGCCTGCGCCAGCTCGCGCATCATCGCTTCGGTGTGGGCGGGGCCGGGAGTGAAGCGGAGGCGCTCGGTGCCGCGCGGGACGGTAGGATAGTTGATCGGCTGGACGTACATTCCATACTCGGCGAGCAGGATGTCGCTGATCTTCTTGGCCGTGACCGGGCAGCCGACCATCAGCGGGACGATGTGCGTGGTCGATGCCATGACCGGAAGATGCGCCTCGGCGAAGATCCGCTTCATCAGGGCGGCATGGGCCTGCTGGGCGTCGCGTTCGGCCGAGGAGGCTTTGAGGTGGCGGACGCTGGCCAGCGCTCCGGCGACGAGGACGGGGGAGAGCGAGGTGGTGAAGATGAAGCCCGGGGCGTAGCTGCGCACGACATCGACGATGTTGCGGTCGGCGGCGATGTAGCCGCCCATGATCCCGAACGCCTTGCCGAGCGTCCCCTCGATCACGGTTACCCGGCGGGCGACGTCGTCGCGCTCGGAGATGCCGCCGCCGCGCGCGCCGTACATGCCGACGGCGTGGACCTCGTCGAGATAGGTGATCGCGCCGTACTTGTCGGCGAGGTCGCAGATCGCTCCGATCGGGGCGACGTCGCCGTCCATCGAATAGACGCTCTCGAACGCGATCAGCTTGGGCGCGTCCGGATCGGCCTCGGCAAGGAGCGATTCGAGATGGTCGAGGTCGTTGTGGCGGAAGACCCTCTTCTCGCAGCCCGAGCTTCGGATGCCGGCGATCATCGAGGCGTGGTTGAGCTCGTCGGAGAAGATCAGGCAGCCGGGAAGGAGCTTGCCCAGCGTCGAGAGGGTCGCCTCGTTCGAGATGTAGCCCGAGGTGAAGAGCAGCGCGGCTTCCTTGCCGTGAAGGTCGGCCAGCTCCGCCTCGAGCGCGATATGGTAATGGGTGTTGCCGCCGATGTTGCGGGTTCCGCCGGAGCCGGCGCCGACGTCGTGGAGGGCTTCCTCCATGGCCGCGATCACATCCGGATGCTGGGCCATGGCGAGATAGTCGTTCGAGCACCAGACGGTGATCGGCTTGGGCCCGTTATGGCCGGCGAAGCAGCGCGCGTTCGGGAAGCTGCCCTTGTTGCGCAGGATGTCGATGAACACGCGGTAGCGGCCTTCGGCATGAAGCCGGTCGATCGCCTCCGCGAAGATGCGCTGATAATCCACGAGTAGCTCCCCGGTACCGCCCCCTCAATAATCCCCCGTCCGGCAAAAGGCTAGGGGTTAGAGGTGGTCCAGGCGGTCGATGCCGAAGGTGGCGAAGGCGGCGCGCAGAGCGTCCAGGTCTGCCGTCCGGCCGGTGAAGAGGGCGCGGTGGGCCGGGGCCTCGGCGGGCCAGGCGCGGTGGCGGGTGAGGAAGGCGGTGCGGCGGGCGATGCCCTCCTTGCCATCGACGAAGGAGAGGGGGCGGGGCGATGCGGCTGCGAGTTCGGCCTCGACCAGCGGGAAATGGGTGCAGGCGAGGACGATCGTGTCGATCCGATCGCCCCCGGGCTGGTCGAAGAGGCCGTCCAGGATCCGCCGGTATTCTCCACCCTCCGCGACGTCTCCGCGCAGCTTGCGTTCGGCCAGCTCGACAAGTTCGGCTGAACCGTGGCGAAGGACGGCGCAATCGGCGGCGAACTGGGCGGCGAGACGGTCGACATAGGGCTGGCGGACCGTTGCCTCGGTTCCGAGTACCCCGATCGCCCGGGTCTTCGAGAGCGCGGCGGCGGGCTTGATCGCCGGCACCGTGCCGACGATCGGCAGGTCGAGCGCCGAGCGGACGGCGTCGAGCGCGATCGTCGAGGCGGTGTTGCAGGCGATGACGACGAGCTCCGGGTCGAACCGCTCGGCGAGCCGTCCGAGCAGGGCCGGAACCCGGGCCTCGATCAACGCCGTCGGCTTGGTGCCGTAGGGATAGCCGGCGCTGTCCGCGACGTAGACGAGCGGCGCCTGCGGGAGCTCGCGGCGAATTGCCTGGAGGACGGAGAGACCGCCGACCCCGGAGTCGAAGATCAGGATCGGGCGCTCGGCGGACATTGCGGGGGTTTAGCGGCTGGCTACGGGCGGGCAAGGCTCGTCGTCCCAGCGAAGGCTGGGACCCCGGGGGGTGAAGAGCGCGGCAGCTGTGCAGGGTGCGGGTGCAAACGGAGTCGCCTTTCACCCGCTGGGGCCCCAGCCTTCGCTGGGGCGACGGTGTTGCTTCATTCCTTCACCCAAGCTTCCCGCTTTGCGGTAAAATCGTTGCGCCGGCCCCTCGTTTTGGTAAATTCGCCTTGCATCGAAGGAGAAGCCCCAGTGACCGCCGAGATCGCAGCCCCGCCGCTCCTTTCGCTCCTCCTCGGCTACCTGCTCGGATCGATCCCGTGGGGGGTGATCCTCACCCGAGCGAGCGGGGCGGGGGATCTGCGGAGCATCGGCTCGGGCAATATCGGCGCGACCAACGTGCTTCGAACCGGGCGCAAGGGGCTCGCCGCCGCGACCCTATTGCTCGACATGCTGAAGGGAACGGCGGCGGTCCTGATCGCCGACCGGCTGTTCCCCGGAACCGCGCAGATCGCGGCGATCGGCGCCCTGGTCGGCCATCTCGCCCCGGTCTGGCTCAAATTCGCCGGCGGCAAGGGGGTGGCGACTTTGTTCGGCCTGGTCACCGGCTTCGCCCTCGCCGGCGAGCTGTCCTGGGCCTGTCCGCTTGCTTATGCGCTGGTCTGGATCGGGACGCTGGCGCTGACCCGCTATTCGTCGCTCGGCGGCCTGGCCGCCGCGGCGACGGCTCCGATCGCGGCCTTGCTCACCGGCCGGTTCGACCTTGCCTTGTTGTTCCTCGGCTTCGCCCTGCTGGTCGCCTGGAAGCATCGCGGCAATATCGGCCGTCTCGCCGCCCACACCGAGCCGAAGGTGGGCGCGGCCGGGCATGGCTGAGGCGTCCGAGGACCAGATCGCCCGGCTTCGGCTGATCCGCTCGGAGAATATCGGCCCCGTCACCTACTTCCAGCTTCTCGCCCGCTTCGGCTCACCCGCCGCCGCGCTTGCGGCGATACCGGATCTGGCCGCGCGGGGCGGTGGGCGCCCGCCCCGGCTCGCCAGCCGGGCTTCGGTGGAGCGCGAGATCGAGGCGGTGGCGAAGCTCGGCGCCCGCTACCTGTTCCTCGGCCAGGGGCTCTACCCGCCGCTCCTCGCGGAGCTTGAGACGGCGCCTCCGGCGCTGATCGCCAAGGGACACCTCACTTTGCTCGACAAGCAGCCGGTCGCCGTCGTCGGCGCCCGCAACGCCTCGGCCGCCGCCTGCCGCTTCGCGCGCGGCTTGGCGCAAAAGCTCGGCGAGGCGGGGGCGGTGGTCGTCTCCGGCCTCGCCCGCGGGATCGATTCGGCGGCGCATGACGGCGCGCTCGACACCGGAACGGTCGGTGTGGTCGCCGGCGGAATCGACATCTTCTACCCGCCGGAAAACGAGGCGCGTCAGCGCGCTTTGTTCGAGCGCGGCCTGGTCATTGCCGAGCAGCCGCCGGGCACCGAGCCGCGCGCCCGCCACTTCCCCTGGCGCAACCGGATCATCGCCGGCCTCTCCCACGGCACGGTCGTGGTCGAGGCGGCGCCCCGCTCGGGGTCGCTGATCACCGCCCGGCTCGCCGCGGAGATCGGCCGCGAGGTGATGGCCGTCCCCGGCAGCCCGCTCGATCCCCGCGCGCAGGGCTGCAACCAACTGATCCGCGAGGGCGCGACTCTCGTCCAGGACGCCGACGACGTGATGGAGGCGGTAAGCCCGCTCCGCGTCCGCCCCTTCCGCCAGCCCGAGCGCGGCTACTCGCCGGGCGAGTCCGGCGGGGAGGTGGACGAGGCGGTGCGGGCGAGGGTGACGGCGCTGCTCAACGGCACTCCCGTTCCGGTCGACGAGCTGGTCAGGCAGTGCCAAGTCGCCCCGGCGGAGGTGCAGATCGTGTTGCTGGAGCTGGAGCTCGCGGGCCGGCTCGAACGCCATGCGGGCGGAAAGGTGAGCCTCGCCTGACGGCGGGCGGGTGGACGCGCCGCGGCTATCCGCCCGCTCCCACGTCACCCTGAACCTGGTTCAGGGTCCAGGGTGGAGGCGCCTCGCGGGAGGAGGACTGGATGCTGAAACGAGTTTAGCATGACGGGGAGGGGGTGAATTCAGGCACGGCGCGGCAATTCCATCCGCACCGACGGCACCTCGCCGCCTGCGGCGAGGCAGGGGCGCAGGGAACGGCCGACCTCCACGAAGCCGAGCTTTCGGAGCACCTGGCCGGAGGCGGGGTTGTCCTCGAAATAGCCGGAGGTGATGACGGGAAGGCCGAGCGTTTCGAAGCCGAAGGAAAGGACGGCTCTCGCGGCTTCGGTCGTGATGCCTTGTCCCCAATGAGCGGGCGAGAGCCAGTAGCCCAACTCGGCCGTGTCGGCGCCTTCCTCCGGAGTCAGGCCGATGGTGCCGACGAGCGTATCAGAGCCGTGCAGGGTTATCGCCCACACCCATTCGGCGGGAACGACGTGATCAAGGAAGAATTGCGCGTCGCCCACTCCGTAAGGGTGCGGGACACGGGCAAGGCGGCGGGCGACTTCCCAGTCTCCGACGATGCTCACGATGGCGTCCACATCGCGGTCGTCGGGACGCCGCAGCGACAGGCGCTCGGTCGTCAGGTCGGGGCGCTCGCCCAGGGAGAGACTGTTGTCCATCGCCGGAGGTTAGCGGGCGGCGTGCCGAAGGAACAGCCGATCTGCGGATTGTACACCACCGGCCGAGGCCACCCCGAATTCGGCTCGCGTGACCGGTCAGGTGCGGTGCGGCGGACGTCCGGCGTCCGTAGGTCGACCGGGGACGCGTCACTCAATTGGCTGACCTCATGCCGCTGACGGCGCCGCCTGCGCTCTCCTTGCGCGCTGCGCCACCACCAGTGCCGTCGCCCACAAGGTGAGCGCGGCTCCGAACCCCACCACCATCGGCCGTTCGTGCGCACCCACCAGCAAGCCGGCTCCTCCCGCGAGCAGGAGCCCGGCGCCTGTAGCGTAATAGAGCCGCACCGGAATTCCTCGCGCCAAAGGAAGGAAGTGCAGTCCGACGATAATAGCCGCGAGCGGGAAGGCAAGATCGCCGCGGCCGAGGATTTGCAGCAGGTTTGCGGTCACGACCAGGGCGACGACCTCGATGGAACTCCACAGGGCGACCGTTTTGCGGACGTTCCGACCGTTCTGGGCAAAGGTGCGAGACCCACGCCAGCCCCAGGCGAGCAACGCCACAGACAAAGCGATCGGGAGGAACAGCAGGGCGGGAGGGCCGCCCGACAGCCGAAGCGCGGCACACGCCCACGCCGCGGCGAAGCCGGTGAGGATCAACAATATGGGCCGAACCGCCATTCCGCCCCTCTTGGCCAGAAGCGGTTCGGCCGCAAGGGACGTCACTGCACCGCAGGCTCCCCCCATGGACTTTCCGTCTCACCTGCGTGGAGGGAAGTCCGGATTGGGAGGCGCGCCGAGAACTGGATGCTGAAACAAGTTCAGCATGTCAGGGTGGAGAGGCGGGGGAGGCGGTGCTGTGCCGCCGCCCCCCGCCCCGCGGACGTCAGATCGCCGGGCCGCCCGCGCTGGAGGCGCCGGTGTCGCGGTCGAGGCCGACGGAGTCCTGGTAGGCGGAGGCGGTTGCGGAATCGCCGCTGCCGCCCTGCATCGAGTGCTTCAGCGCGCTCGCCTTGTCGTGGCCGGCGCGGATCGATTCGAAGCATTGGGCGAGGACCGCGCGGCTCTCGGCGCCGAGCTGATCGTCCTTCATCGCCGTCTCGTACTTGGCCTTGATGTAATCCTCGCCGCGCTCGACCTCCTCGACGACCGCCTTGGTGCCGCCGCCGATCGCCTGACGAAGGTCCTCGAAGCGGCGGTGGAGGTCGGCCTTCAACGAGCCGTCGTCGTTCGGCGTGCCGCCCAGCGCGCTCACCTGGGACTGGAGGCGCGAGACGACTTCGCGACGTTCGCGGGCGAAGTCCTGGAACATCGAGCGAAGCGACGAATCCTCGACGTTCTCGGCGGAACGCTCGAAGCCGTTGGCACTGTCGATGGTGGTGGTGACGAGGCTGTTGAGGATGTCGATGTCGTTATTGTCGGCGTCGGCCATGAGTGTCTCCGTAAGGTTGAGGGTTTCGCCTGCAAAACCGCGGGAGGCGCCGGACGTTCCTACCTGCTTTCTACCGCACCCTATCGACGAGAGTAACGCTTGCTCCGTCCGGCGGCCGCTTTAGGCTGCGGGCATGGAGCGGCCGGGCCACATCCGAAGGAGCCTTCTCCTCCTCGCAGAGACGATCGGGATATTCCTTCTCCTCGAGTCGGCCGCCTTTCTGGCGGCAACGGCTTTTCCCCCCGCCTGGCGGTGGCCGGCGAGCATCGCCGCGGCGATCCCGCTCGGTCTGTGGTTCGACCGCCTGTACACGGTTGCGCACGAGGCGGTGCACCGGAAGCTTTTCCCCAATTCGCCGCGGCTGAACGATCTCGCCGGAGCGGCTCTGATGCTCCCGCTGGTCGCGCCCTTCACGATCTACCGGAAGATCCACGGCTTCCATCACGGCGCCAACCGGCGCGATCCGGAGAGCGCGGCCCTGGACCATTTCCGGGTAAGCGCCTCGGCTCCGGCCTGGGCTCGGGCGCGCTTCAAGGCGGTGTGGATCTTCTACGTCTTCTGCGGCGGCTTCTTCCTTCACAGCCTGGCGACGATCCTCATCTTCCTGTTCGTCCCGTCCCGCCGGGCGGTGAGGATATCGCCGGTGTTCCGGGCCTGGCACCGGCGGCTGCGAATTCGCGCCGCGCTCGAATTCGGGCTCGGCATCGCCCTCCATGCCGCGGTCGCGCTCCTGCTCGGCAAGGCGATGTACCTCGCGCTGCTCGGCCTTCCGACGATCGTCTTCGCGTGGGTCTGGTCGCTGTTGCTCTACGTCTATCATTACCGCACCAGCGTCGGGCCCGACGTCGCCCACAACGTCCGCTCCCTGCCGCGCCAGCCTTTCTTCTCGTGGCTTCTGCTCAACTTCAACGAGCACGCCACCCATCATCGCGACCCGACCATTCCCTGGTACCAGCTGCCCGAGCGCCGCTATCGGCTTCCGGAAAGCCATTCCGCCAACGACGACGTCGCCACGCTCGCCGCCGCCGTCTGGCAGCAGAGGCGCGGGCCGGTGCTGTGGTCGCCCGAATGACGGCGCGCTTGCGGCCGGCGGCGGCCGAAGACGTCGACGGGATGATCGCGGTCAAGGAAGCGCTCGCGCTGGATCCGGAGCGCCCCTCGCCGCGAGGCGGCTTCCTGCTCGGCTGCCCGCGCGAGCGCTATCTCGCCCTGATCGAAACGAGCGAGGTCCTGCTGGTCGAGGCCCGAGGGGAGATCGGCGGATTCGCGATCGCCCTTCCCGACGCGGTGCTCCGGGCGAGCGATCTTTGGCGGCGGCGCGACCTCATCCGCTGGACCGGCGGAAAGGCCGAGCCTCCCGCCGGCGAGCCGGCCGCTTATTTCGACCAGTTGGCGATCCGCCCGGGCTGGCCGCGGCTCGATGGGTTGGCGCTCGCGCTGGCCACGCTTCGCAGGCTCGCCGGGTCGGGTCATGTCCATCTCTATGCGACCATCCTCCACGAACCCGTCCGCAACGAAGCGGCGCTGCCGCTCCTGCGCGCCGTCGGCGGGCGGCCGGTGGGATTGGTGGAAGAGGTCTACGAGGGGGTGGGACGGGTCGTCTCCGAGCTTCACCATGCGCGGATCGAGGAGGGGATGGCGCGCATCGCCCGCGACCCGGGCGGAGCGCGCCTGTCGGAAAGCCTGGCCCGGATGGCGGGCAGATCGGCTTAGTGAGCCGCCGGTCCGGACCGGGTAGCGGATCACGGACAGATGCCCTGGCGACGATCGCGACAGGGTTGATGGCCGCGCCACGGCACAGTCCACCCTGAACTTGTTTCAGGGTCCGAGGTGGAGGCGCCTCGCGGGTGGAGGACTGGAGGCTGAACCAAGTTCAGCATGACGAAGGGGCGCCGCGGCTCGCCCGGTGATGGCGGCTTGACGCGGCTCGGGAGGGGTCCCCACCCTATACGCGTACGCGTGAAGGATTTTTGTCGCCCATGAAGCTTGTCGTCGTCGAATCGCCCGCCAAGGCGAAAACCATCGAGAAATATCTTGGGGGCGATTATCGCGTCCTCGCCTCCTACGGCCATGTCCGCGACCTTCCGGCCAAGGACGGGTCGGTCGATCCCGACGCGGATTTCGCGATGGAGTGGGAGACCTATCCCGACAAAGCGCGGCAATTGAAGGCGATCACCGACGAGGCGAAGAAGGCGGACGCCCTGATCCTCGCCACCGACCCGGACCGCGAAGGCGAGGCGATCAGCTGGCACGTCCAGGAGGTGCTTAGGAAGCGCAAGGCGCTCCCCGCCGACGTCGAGCGGGTGACCTTCAACGCCATCACCAAGGCGACGGTGACCGAGGCGATGAAGCACCCGCGGGCGCTCGACGAGGATCTGATCGACGCCTACCGGGCACGGCGCGCGCTGGATTATCTGGTCGGCTTCACCCTCTCGCCGGTGCTGTGGCGAAAGCTCCCCGGCGCCAAGTCGGCTGGGCGGGTCCAGTCGGTGGCGCTCCGCCTGGTCGTCGACCGGGAGCGCGAGATCGAGCTGTTCAAGGCGCAGGAATATTGGTCGGTCGAGGCGCTAATGGAGGCGGACGGGCAGGAGTTCCTCGCCCGGCTGATCCGGTTCAAGGGCGACAAGGTCGACCGGCTGTCGATCGGCGAGCGCGGCATCGCCGAGGCGGCGAAGGCGGCGGTCGAGGCGGGGCGGTTCACGGTGGCGAGCGTCGAGACCCGGCCGTTGTCGCGCAACCCGCCGCCGCCCTTCACCACGTCGACGCTCCAGCAGGAGGCGGCGCGAAAGCTCGGCTTCTCGGCCAGCCACACGATGCGGATCGCCCAGGCGCTCTACGAGGACGGGTCGATCACCTACATGCGTACCGACGGGGTGCAGATGGCGCCCGAAGCCGTGTCGGCGGCGCGCAAGGCGGTGGTGGCGCGCTACGATTCCGGCTACGTTCCGGACAAGCCGCGCCATTATGAGACCAAGGCCAAGAACGCGCAGGAAGCGCATGAGGCGATCCGGCCGACCGATTTCTCGCGCGACCGGGCGGGATCGGGCGACCATGGCCGGCTCTACGATCTGATCTGGAAGCGGGCCCTGGCCAGCCAGATGGCCTCGGCACGGATGGAGCGGACGACGGCGGAGCTGGTCGACGGAACCGGACAGACGGCGCTTCGGGCGACGGGGCAGGTGGTGCTCTTCCCCGGCTTCCTCGCTTTGTACGAAGAGGGGCGGGACGACGAGGGCGACGAGGAATCGCGCCGCCTGCCTAGGCTTCGCGACGGCGACGTGCCCGCCAAGAAGCGGGTGATCGCGGACCAGCATTTCACCCAGCCGCCGCCGCGTTATTCCGAGGCGAGCCTGGTCAAGAAGATGGAGGAGCTCGGCATCGGCCGGCCCTCGACCTACGCGGCGACTCTCCAGACGCTGAAGGACCGGGGCTATGTCGAGCTGGAGAAGAACCGCTTCCTTCCCCAGGAGAGCGGACGGCTCCTGACTGCGTTCCTCGAGCGCTTCTTCGAGCGCTACGTCTCGTTCGACTTCACCGCGCACCTTGAAGACGAGCTCGACGACATTTCCGGCGGGCGCATGCAGTGGCAGACGGTGCTCGAAGCCTTCTGGCGCGACTTCAAGCCGAAGACCGCCGAGATCATGGAGCAGCAGCCCAGCGCGATCACCGCCGCGCTCGACGACTTCCTGGCGCCCTGGCTGTTCCCCGACAAGGCCGACGGAAGCGACGCCCGGCTCTGCCCGGCCTGCGGCGACGGCCGGCTCGCCCTTCGCGGCGGAAGGTTCGGCGCCTTCGTCGCCTGCTCCAACTATCCGGAGTGCAAGTTCACCCGGCGGTTCGGACAGGGCGGCGACGAGGCCGGAGCGAGCGAGGGTCCGGAGATACTCGGCCGTCATCCGCAGACGGATCAGGAGATCAGCCGAAAGACCGGGCGCTTCGGCCCCTATATCGAGATGGGCGAGGGCAAGGAGGCCAAGCGCTCGTCCATCCCCAAGGATGCCGGCGAGCTCGACCTCGACCTGGCGGTGCGCCTGCTGTCGCTTCCGAGGACGGTCGGCGTTCATCCGGAAAGCGGGGAGCCGATCACCGCCTCGATCGGGCGGTACGGCCCGTATCTCGCCCACAACGGCAAATATGCCAAGCTCGGCTCGACGGCCGAAGTGTTCGAGACGGGCATGAACGCGGCGGTGGTGAAGCTCGCCGAGGCGGCCGCCGGCGGCGGTCGGGCAAGGGGCTCGCGCGAGCCTTTGAAGGTGCTCGGCGCGCATCCGCGCACGGAGGCCGAGATCAAGCTGATGGAAGGGCGGTTCGGTCCCTACGTCACCGACGGAACGACCAATGCGACTCTGCCCAAATCGCTCGCTGCCGACCAGCTGACCCTGGAGGAAGCCGCGCAGCTGATCGACGAGCGTGCCGCCAAGGGCCCGCCGGCGAAGAAGGGCCGCGGACGCAAGGCGCCGGCCGTCAAGAAGGCGCCGGCAAAGGCCGCCGATGCCAAGGCGCCGGCCGCGAAGAAGGCGGCGCCCAAGAAGAAGGCGGCTCCGAAAAAGGCGGCGCCGAAGAAGAAGGCGTGATGGGGCGGAATTCGATCATCAGCCGGCTTACCGGCAGCGGCTTCGCTGCCGCTCTGCTTTCCCTGCTGCTGTGGCCGGCGGTATCGCGCTTCGAGGCGACCTGGTGGCCGTTCCTCACTTCGCTGGCCGTCACCGCAATCGCCGGAGCCGGGGTGCTTGCGCTGACCGGAGCGGATCTTCTCCTCCACCCGCGGCGCGGCGGCGAGGTGAGCCCGATCCGGGTCTTCGACGTCCTGTCGGGCGCCGTCCTGCTCGGCTACGCCCTGCTCCAGCTCCACTGGCTCGGCGGCTGGCTCCCGGCCTAGGCGCAGGCGCGGCACTCCGGGTCCTTGGCGAGGCGGAGGGTGCGCATCGCCGGCGCCAGTCCGTCGAAGACGTGGAGCTTGCCCCACGGCGGCTCGCCGAAGCCGGCGATCAGCCGCACCGCCTCGAGCGCGGCGAAGCTCCCGGCGATCCCGACCAGCGCGCCCAGCACGCCGAGCTCGGAACAGCTGTCGCAATCCTCGGCATCGAAGGCATCGCCGACGAAACAGCGATAGCAGGGGCGGCCGGGAAGCCAGCCGGCGAAGCTTCCGACCTGCGCCTGGAACTGGCCGACGGCGGCGGAGACGAGGGGGATGCGCCGCTCCGTGCAATGGTCGGAGACGAGCAGCCGGGTGGCGAAATTGTCGCTCCCGTCGAGCACCAGGTCGGCGCCGGCGAGGAGCTTGGCGACGGAGTCGGGAGCGAGGCGCGCGGGCAGGCCCGAGAAGACGACGTCGGGATTGAGCCGCGCCACCACGTCGGCGGCGGCTTCCACCTTGAGCCGGCCGATGTCGCCGGTTCCGAAGAGCGTCTGGCGCTGGAGATTGTCGAGGCTGACCCGGTCGTCGTCGATCGCGGTCAACCGGCCCAGCCCGGCGGCGGCGAGATATTGCAGCGCCGGCGATCCGATCCCGCCCGCGCCGACCAGCACGACATGGGCGGCTAGCAGCTTCGCCTGCCCTTCGCCGCCAATCTCCTTGAGGACGATGTGCCGGGCGTAGCGATCGAGTTGCGAGTCTGAGAGGCTCAAGGGGCGGTCCGCTAGCGCCCGGTGGAGCCGAAGCCGCCATCGCCGCGCTCGGTATCCTCGAGCTCGGCCACCTCGAGGAACGCCGCCCGCTGCACCGGCGCCGGGACGAGCTGGGCGATCCGTTCGCCGCGGGCGATCTCGAACGGCGCGTCCCCGAGATTGGCGAGGATCACCTTCACCTCGCCGCGATAATCGCTGTCGATCGTCCCGGGCGTGTTGAGGCAGGTGATGCCGTGCTTGAGCGCCAAGCCGGAGCGGGGCCGCACCTGGACCTCGTAGCCGGGCGGAATGGCGAGCGCGAAGCCGGTCGCGACGGCCTGGCGGGCGCCGGGGGCGAGCGCGAGGCTCTCCGCCGCGACGACATCCAGCCCCGCGGCTCCGGCGGTGGCGTAGGAGGGCAGGGGGAGCCCCTCGCCGTGGGAAAGACGGCGAAGGCGGATTTCGATGTCAGGCAAGGGCGTCTCCGATGCGGTCGGCTAGGCGGCGGGCGATCTGCGCCTTGGGCGCGCGCTCCCAATGCTCGACTCCTTCGGCGGTGACCAGATGGACGCTGTTCTCCTCGCCGCCCATGACGTCGCCTGAAACGTCGTTGGCGACGATCCAGTCGCAGCCCTTGCGCAGCCGCTTGGCCTGCGCCTCGGTGACGAGATCCTCGGTCTCGGCAGCGAAGCCGATCAGCAGCCGGGGCCGCTTGGAATGGCCGGCCAGGTCGGCGAGGATGTCGGGATTGGGAAACCAGTCCAGCTCCGGAGGACCGTTCGACTTCTTGAGTTTGGACTCGGCCGGCTCGACCGCCCAGTCCGCCACCGCCGCGACGAGGACCGCTGCGTCGGCGGGAAGCGCCCGCTCCACCGCCGCCTTCATCTGCGCCGCCGTCTCGACGTCGATCCGGGTGACCCCCGTCGGAGTCGGCAGCGACACCGGGCCGGCGACCAGGGTTACGTCGGCGCCGAGCGCGGCGAGAGCCCCGGCGATGGCGAAGCCCTGCTTGCCCGACGATCGGTTGGCGATGACCCGCACCGGATCGATCGCTTCATGCGTGGGGCCGGCGGTGACGATGACATGGCGGCCTTTCAGCTTGGCCCCGCAGGCGAGCCGCTTCTGGATCGCGGCGAGGATCGCCTCGGGCTCCGGTAGCCGGCCCGGCCCGTACTCGCCGCAGGCCATCTCCCCCTCGTCGGGCTCGAGCACGGTCACTCCGTCCGCGCGAAGGCGCGCGACGTTGCGGCGGGTGGCGGAATGACGCCACATCCGGACGTTCATCGCGGGAGCCGCGAGCACCGGCTTGTCGGTGGCGAGAAGGAGGGTGGTGGCGAGATCGTCGGCGATCCCCGCCGCCATCTTGGCAAGGAGATCGGCGGTCGCCGGGCAGACGACGACGAGATCGGCCTGCCGGGAGAGCTGGATGTGGCCCATTTCGGCCTCGTCCTTCAGATCCCATAGGCTGGTGTGGACCGGCTGCTCCGAAAGCGCCGCGAGGGTCATCGGCGTGACGAAATGCGCTCCGCCCGCGGTGAGCACGCAGCGCACCGAAGCGCCCGCCTTGCGGATCAGCCGGATCAGCTCGCACGCCTTGTAAGCCGCGATTCCGCCGCCGACGATGAGGAGGATCCGGCGCCCCTCCACGATCAATAGGCTGTCAGAAGCATGTCGAAGGCGTTCATGATCGTTGCGTAATCGCTGGACAGTGACGCTATCGCCTCTCTCAGCTGCCGCGCGGGCACCGAGGAGCCCAATTGTGTAGCCATGACCAAATCAACTCCTGCGACCAAGAAAATGGGGTTCAGCCGATGGACACGTGGAACTTCGCCGACAGGCAGAAGTGGCACGACGAACCGAGTTTCGAGATCATTCAAAAAGTCGGCCTGGCAATCAAGCAAATAGGTCCCCCGGGCCAAGAACACGTCATATTGCGCCATCAGAAGGCGCGATAGCGCTCGAGCGGGAGTCCGTTTTTCTCTACCCAGTCGTTCCAGGCCTTGATCGCTTCCCCGTTTTCCTCGTTCCAAGCTTCGCGCACCGCCTGCCTGACCTGTTCGAGGGAGCGCCCCGCCGTAGGGACGCCGAGCCTTAGAGCCTCTTGGAGGAGCTTGGGGGGAAGGGCGGGGCCTTCTGCCTTGGGAGCGGTGGAAGCCATGGGTGAGACCTATGCCCTTGTCCCGCCGAGTCAACCCGCCCGCAGCGCCGAGCGGAACAGCGCCTCCGCCGCCGCCCGGGCAGCGGGGTCGAGCGGCACGGCGCGGGGCGGAAGCGTCTCCTGGGCCAAGGCGAATTCCCCGTCGACGAACCGGACGATCGCGTCGGGGAGCGGGGCCTCGCCCAGCTCGCGGGTCTGTGCCTTCCGGGCGATGAGGGAGTCGACGAGGGGTGCGAGGTCGCCGGGCGGATCGCACTCGTCCATCAGGGTCGGGAAGTGCATCGGCGCGATGGCGGCGTCGGGGTGGAGGCGAAGCCAGCGCAGCGCGGCGGCGGGGCGGAGGGCGTAGAACAGCTTCTTGAGACGGACCGGCTTGCCGTGGGCGAAGTAGGTCCGGCGCTGCTTCTCGCCGAGGTGGAGATAGTGTCGGGCAATCCCGGTCCGGTTCGACCAGCGGCGCGCGAATTCGAGAAGCGCGCTGCGAAGCGCCGGATCGCCGCGATAGACGATCGGCGAAGTCAGCCATTCGACGGCGACCGCATTGCCCTTGAGCAGGAGCTTGAGCGCCTTGCCGAGGTCCCAGCCCGAAACGTCCAGCTCGCCCTCGAGCGGATCCTCGATGACGTCGCGCCTCACCCAGGGCGTCAGGTAATCGTCGGTCCGCCGGACGTAGAGGAAGCGACAGTCATAGTCGCTGTCCGGCGACGGAAAGCCCCAGGCGCGGCTTCCGCTTTCGATCGCGAGGACGACCCGCACCCCCTGTTCCGACTCGATCGAGCCGAGCCGCGCGTCGATCGCGGCGAGGGGCACGGGGTCGAAGCCGGCGGGTATCGCGCGAAGCCGGGGCCGGCTCACGTCAGCCAAAACACCGCCGCCGCGCCGGCCGCCGCGGACAGGAGGCCGGTCAGCGCATAGCGCCAGTAATGACGCCGCTCGACCACCACCACTTCCGGCATCGGCGGATCGGGCGGCGCGGCGCCCCGGGGGGGATAATATTGGTCGATCCGCCGAATGAGGTCCGGAATCATGGCGAAGGTCCGTGTGTCGCGCACGATCCGGTCGGCGAGGGCGGCTTCGGGGCCGAGTTCGCCGCGCACCCATTCCCTAAGGAAGGGCTCGGCCGTCTCCCACATGTTGATGTCCGGATCGAGCGCGTGGGCGACGCCTTCCTCCATCACCATCGTCTTCTGGAGGAGGAGGAGGTGAGGTTGGGTCGGCATGTCGAAGTCGCGGGTGATGGTGAACAATCCGTCGAGCATCTGCCCGATCGAGATGTCCTTGACCGGAAGGCCCCGGATCGGCTCGCCGACCGCCCGGAGCGCGGTTGCGAACTCGTTCACATTGTGGTGCCCGGGGACGTATTGGGCCTCGAAATGGATTTCCGCGACCCGCCGGTAATTGCCGGTCAAAAGGCCGTAGAGGATTTCGGCGAGCCAGAAGCGCGCCTGGCGGTCGACCCGCCCCATGATCCCGAAGTCGATCGCCGCGAGCCGCCCGTCGGGAAGCGCGAACAGATTGCCCTGGTGGAGATCGGCGTGGAAGAAGCCGTCGATCACCGCCTGGCGCAGGAAGGCCCGGACCAGGATCGCCGCGAGCTGCTTGAGGTCGTGCCCCTTCTCGACCAGAGCGGCGCGGTCGGTGAGCTTGATGCCGTCGATCCACTCGAGCGTCATCACGCGCCGCGAGGTTCGGGTCCAATCGATCGCCGGGACGTAGAAGCCGCTCTCCGCGACGAGATTCTCGCTAAGCTCCGAAGCCGAGGCGGCCTCGCGCCGAAGGTCGAGCTCGCGCGCCGTCCACTGGCGGAAGTGCGCGACCACCGCGCGGGGCCGGAGCCGCGCCGCCTCGGGGCCCATCCGCTCGACCCGGGCCGCGGCCCATTCGTAGGTGTCGAGGGCGCGGGCGAAATCCTCCTCGATATTGGGCCGGAGCACCTTCACCGCGACCTGCTTGCCGTCGGTGGTGATGGCGCGGTGGACCTGGGCGATCGACGCCGCTCCGACCGGCTCCGGGTCGATTTCGCGGAAGACCTGGTCGAGCGGCTTCTCGAGTCCGGTCTCGATGGCGAGACGGACCTGCTCGAAGGGCGCGGCCGGAAGATTGTCCTGGAGGGTCTGGAGGTCGTGCGCCGCCTTGGCGCCGACCAGGTCCGGGCGGGTGGCGAGCGCCTGGCCGAATTTGATCGCCGCCGGCCCGAGCTCCTGGAAAGCCTCGCCGTAGGTCGGGACGGCCGGGATTCGGGCGCCGAAGCGGGCGATGCGGGCGAGCCGGCGGACCGGGGCGGGGGTGTTCGGATCGCGCTCGATCCCGCGCAGCGCGCCGTGGCGGGCGAGGACCCGGCCCCATTTCAGAAGCCGCCAGACATGGACCGCGGCGTGGGTCACCGCTTCACCACGTCATGCTGAACGTGTTTCAGCATCCAGCGACGCGCCGCCGAGCCGGTGCAGAACCGGGCCCTGAAACGGGTTCACGGTGACGATGAGTGCGGATCCTCACTTCGTCTTCCAGCCGCTGTGGATGGCGACGAGGCCGCCGAGGATCGGCTCGGCCTTGACCTGGGTGAAGCCGGCCTTGGCAATCATCGCCGCAAAGGCGTTCATCGGCGGGAAGCGGCGGATCGACTCGACGAGGTAGCGATAGCTCTCCTCGTCCCCGGCGACGGCCTTGCCGATCCGCGGAACGACGTTCATCGAATAGGTTTCGTAGAGGCTCGAGAAGCCGGGCCAGGTCGTGGTCGAGAATTCGAGGCAGCAGAAGCGGCCGCCGAGCTTCAGCACCCGGAAGGCGTCCTCGAGCGCGCGATCGATATGGGTCACGTTCCGGATCCCGAAGGCGATCGTGTAGGCATCGAAGCTGCTCGCCGCGAAGTCCGTCGACTCGGCGTTCTGGACCGACCAGACGAGCCCCTCGATGCGCCGCTTGAGCGCGCGGTCCTCGCCGACGGCGAGCATGTCGGGATTGATGTCGCAGACGGTCACCCGCGCGCCCCGGGCGGCGAGGCGGAAGGCGACGTCGCCCGTGCCTCCGGCCATGTCGAGGATGTGCTCGCCCGAACGCGGGCGCACCCGGCGGACGAACTGGTCCTTCCACGGACGGTGGAGGCCGCCCGACATCAGGTCGTTCATCAGGTCGTAGCGCCGGGCGACCCGCGAGAAGACCGAGCCGACCCGGGCCGTCTTCTCGTCCGGCGAAACCTCTTCGAAGCCGAAAGAAACCTTGTCCATCGCCCCCGCCTCTAGCAGGGCTTTTCGCGCATGTGCACGTGGCAAGTTGAAGGAGTAAGGGTGGAGCGGCCCAATATCGTCGCCCCAGCGAAGGCTGGGGCCCCAGCGGGTGAAAAACACCGAGATCTTCACCCCCTAGGGTCCCAGCCTGCGCTGGGACGACGGGTTCGGCTCGGTAGCCATGCCTGAGCTTCCCGAGGTCGAGACCACGGTCCAGGGGCTGGTGCCCGTTCTGGAGGGGCGGCGCCTGACGAATGTCGAGGCTCGGCGGGCGGATCTTCGCCGCGCCTTTCCGCCCGACCTTCGCCAGCGGCTCACCGGGGCCCGCGTCGTCGGCCTCCACCGCCGCGCCAAATACGGGCTGATCGACACCGACCGCGGCGACACCCTGGTCTTCCACCTTGGGATGTCGGGGCGCTGGCGGATCGACCCGGAGGAGCCTCTAGGCCCCCACGACCATTTCGTCCTCGAGACGGAAGAAGGGCGGCGGGCGGTGCTCAACGATCCGCGCCGGTTCGGCTCGCTCGATCTGGTGCCGACCGCGGCGCTCGGCGAATGGGAGGCGTTCGCGAAGATGGGGCCCGAGCCGCTCGGGGACGGGTTCACGGCGGATTACCTTCTCGCCGCGCTGGCGGGTCGGTCGGCACCGATCAAGGCGATGCTGCTCGACCAGCGGATCGTCGCGGGGCTCGGCAACATCTATGTGTGCGAGGCGCTCCACATGGCGGGCATTTCGCCGACTCGGGCGGCGGGGCGCATTTCGAGGCCGCGGCTCGAGCGGCTGGTGGAAGCGATCAAGGCGGTGCTCGCCGCAGCGATCGAGGCGGGCGGCTCGACCCTCCGCGATTATGCGCGCCCGTCGGGCGAGCTCGGCTATTTCGCGAAACAGTGGCGGGTCTACGGCCGGGAAGGCGAATCGTGCGGCTGCGGCGGCCCGGTGCGGCGGCGAGTCGATTCGGGCCGCTCGACCTTTTATTGCCCGCGATGTCAGCGCGTCTGATGTTGACCTTTGCGCGTCCCTCACGTAGAGGCTGGCGCCGAACGGGTGCGGTGCTTGTCCGCGCCCTTTTTCTTGAGCATTAAGAGGCATTTCCACGATGGCGAACACGCCGCAGGCAAAGAAACGCATCCGTCGCAACGACCGTCGCGCGGTGATCAACGGCAACCGGGTCAGCCGAATCCGCACCTTCGTGAAGCAGGTCGAAGCGGCGATCGAGGCCGGCGACAAGGACGCCGCCATGGCGACGATCCAGAAGGTCCAGCCGGAGCTTGCCCGTGGCGTGTCGAAGGGCGTTCTCCACAAGAACACCGCGGCGCGGAAGTTCTCGCGCCTGACCAAGCGGGTCGCAGCCCTCTCCTAAGTGATTTTTACCGTTCGAATTTCGACCCGCCGGGTGCCGCCCGGCGGGTTTTTTCGTGCCCGATAAGAACGCTTTTCCAGCCTCAAAAGAACACATCGCGAAACCCGAGGATTCCCGGCGATTCGCGGCCTGAGCCTTAACCAAGAATGGCGGTTTTCTGCCGTTTCCGGCGCCGGTGGCGGAAAAGCGTTGTCAATAGCGGCGATGACAATTTTGTTAAAAAAAGGCGTTGATCGGGCGGGCGCGACGTTCCTAAAAAGGCGGCTCCGGCGGGGCGAATCCCAGCCGGACGCCACAGCAAGACGACGATGTGAACTGGCTCTGCCGGGGGGTGCGGCCGTGCGCGGGAGAGTCTTGCCATAACGGCCCGGAGTATAGAGGCCAGAGGTAGAAGGGGGTGTTTTGCGTGTCAGTTAAGCCAGCGGGAGGCAGCGCCGCGGACGGCCGCGAGTTGGGCGATCCGCTCTATTATGCCTGGGAAGCGATTCGCGCCGGATTGAGGCGCGATTGCGGGGCGCGCACCTTCGACGGCTGGCTTCGGCCGATCGCCCTCGGCAATTTCGATTCTGACACCGGATCGCTGAAGCTGGAGCTTCCTTCGCAGTTCATGGCCGACTGGGTGCAGACCCATTTCGCCGAGCGGCTCGCCCTCGCCTGGGGCGCCGCTTATCCCGCGGTGCGCCAGATCATGATCGGTGTTGGCGCCAATGCGCCGAAGACCGCCGCCGTGGTCGAGATCCCGGCGCCGCCGCAGGAGCCGGAGGCCCGCGACGGCCTCTATGCCGTGGCTCTTGAGCCGCGCTACCGCTTCGAGAATTTCGTCATCGGCAAGGCCAACGAAGTGGCGTTCAACGCCTCGCGCACCCTCGCCACCGCCAAGGACGTCGCGTTCAACCCGCTCTTCCTCCACGGAGGAACCGGCCGCGGCAAGACCCACTTGCTCCACGCCATCGGCCACGAATTCCACCGCCAGCGTCCGCGGGCGAAGATCATCTACATGTCGGCCGAGAAGTTCATGGTCGAATTCGTCGCGGCGCTCCGAGCCAATGAGACGATCCAGTTCAAGCAGCAGCTGCGCTCGGCCGACCTGCTGATGATCGACGACGTCCAGTTCATCGCCGGCAAGGAATCGACCCAGGAAGAATTCTTCCACACGATGAACGAGATCATCTCCGCCGGGCGGCGGCTGGTGATCAGCTCCGACCGGGCGCCGCAGGATCTCGACGGGATCGAGCCGAGGATCCTCTCGCGCCTCTCCTGGGGCCTCGTCGCCGACATCAACCAGGCGGATCTCGAACTTCGGCTCAACATCATCCTCAAGAAGCTCGAGGCGCTTCCCGAAGTTCAGGTGCCGGACGAGGTGGTGATGTTCCTCGCCAAGCGGATCAGCTCCAACGTCCGCGAGCTGGAAGGGGCGCTGAACCGGATCGCCGCCTACGCCTCGATGCAGAACCGGGCGATCGACCTCGAATTCGTCGGCGAGGTGCTCGCCTCGACGCTTCGCGCCAACCAGCGCCGGATCTCGATCGACGAGATCCAGACCCGGGTGTCCGAGCATTACCGCATCCGCAAGGCCGAGATGACCTCGGCCCGCCGCGCCCGCGAGGTCGCCCGCCCGCGCCAGGTCGCCATGTACCTGTCGAAGCAGCTCACCCCGCGCTCGCTTCCCGAGATCGGCCGGCGTTTCGGTGGCCGCGACCATACGACGGTGATCCACGCCGTCCGCCAGATCGAGAAATTGCGCGCCCAGGATCCGGAGCTCGATTCCGACATCCGGCTGCTCACCCGCCAGCTCGAAAGCTGAGCCGGGTTCCAGCCTCGGCGCGGCGATGAACCCGGCCCTTCTCTTCGCTCTCGCGGCGGCGTTCGTCAGCGGCGGCTTCATCGCCGTCCAGGCGCCGACCAACGCGCTGCTGGCGCGCGGGGTCGGCTCCCCGGTCAACGCCGCGCTCGTCTCCTTCATCGTCGGAAGCCTCGCCCTTCTCGCCGTCGCGCTGCTTTTCGGAGCACGCCCCGCGGAAGGCGCGGTCCGTTCGCTCCCCTGGTATGCGTGGACCGGCGGCCTCTACGGGGCGATCTTCGTCGCCGTCGCCGCCTTCGCCGCGCCCCGGCTCGGGGTCACCTTCTTCCTGATGGTGGCGATCGGCGGCCAGCTCGCCATGGCCCTGTTCCTCGACCGGATCGGCGCCTTCGGGATCGACAAGGTCGACGTGAGCGCGACCCGGCTCGCGGGGGTCGCGCTGGTCCTGGCCGGCGCCTTCCTGGTGCGGCGGTAAAGTCCGGATATTCCCCTCTCTGAAAGGGAGGAGTCAGGGTTGGGTAGGCGAGCGCAGCGAAGCCCCTGGCGCCGGGAATTGAACGGCGCCGCCGTACCCACCCCCATGCCCTCCCTTCCAGGGAGGGGGCGCTAGTCCTTCCAGGGGGGGCCGGCGATGTCGAAGCCGGCGGCTTCGAGGCCGTCGAGCACTCCGCCCGGATCGGCGAGGGTCGAGAGTCCGAGCACGGCCACCGTCACCTTGGGCTCGCCGAGCAGCCGCTTCATCTGGGCGATGAGCGCGTCGGGCTTTTCGGCGACCGTGGCGGCGGGCCAGCAGCTCTTGCCGACCGCCTGGACCGGAGAGGCCAGCACCGCCCGGACCCGCCGCTGCGCCCAGGCGTCCGAGCGAGCCTGGATCGCGGCGGGCCCGGCTTCGGCGAGCGCGATCGAGGCGTGGAGGCAGGGGAGGTGGTCCTGCGGCGTGGAGGCGAACAGGTCGTTGATCAGCGGCTTGGCCTTCTCCTCCGGAACCGGCACCAGCTCCAGCTTATAGTCCTTGACCGCGCGCCGGACATATTCGCCCGCGCCCCGGCCATATTTGATCCCCTCCTCCGCATGCTCGCGAAGATCGCCGGACAGGTGGAGCGGGTGGCGGCCGAGATAGTCCTTGCGGACCCGGCCGCGGGCGCTGAGCGCGGCGAGCCGGCGCATATCCTCTGGGCTCGCGAAGTCGGCGAGGGTCTGGCCCTTGGGCAGGCTGCCCATCGCGTTCCACTTGGCCAGCCAGCCGAACAGCGAGAAAGGGGAGGCGGTGAAGGCGTGCATCTCCGGAAAGACCACCCGGTCGGCCTTTCGAAGAGCCTGCGTCAGCGCTTCGGGATCCCACCGGGTGGTCTTCGACACGCCGCCGATATGGCCGACCAGCACCAACGTGGTTGTGTCGCTCTTCACCGTCCACAGCGGCACGCCGCTTCGCCGGCCGGTGACGACGATGTCCTCGACATGCGCCTGCTCGGGCCCCGCCTGCGCCTGCGCCTGCGCCGCCGCCGGCGCGAGCGGCGCCGCCGCGGCCATGGCGGCCGCTCCGATCGTCCTTAGCATTGACCCTCCCTGAAGTTCCAGACCCCTGCCAGCCGAGAAGTCCGTTCCAGCTCCTGAACCCGCGTTGAACGCAAAAAAGAAGGGCCGGCGAACCGACCCTTCTTCGTTGTTCCGATCCAGCGGACCTAGCGGCGGTTCGGACCCCCGCGTGTGTCCTGGCGCTCGGGGGCGACGGTGATCCGGACCTGCTCGCCCGAATTTCCGGGGAAGCCGGTGAACATCGCTTCCACCAGATTGGGGACGAGCACCCGCAGGTCGTCGGTGCGCGAGCGTGCCTTCGCCGTCCCCTCGAACACCGACTTGCCGTCGGCCGTGCGCTTGATGTCGAGGTCGAGGAAGCTGGTGTAGACGGTGTAGACGTCGACGTCGCGGGCGCCGAAGAAGAAGGGATCGTCCCAGCCCCAGTAGAAGGGGGAGCCGAAGCCGCCGCCATAGCCGAAACGCGACCGGCGGGGCCCGTAGAAGCCGCGGCCGAAGCCCCCTCCGAAGCCGGCGCCCCAGCCGCCGTAGCGCCCGAAGCTGGGGCCGAAGTCGACGATCTGCTGCTTGCCGTTGTCCACGCCGTAATCGAGCGAGACGACCAGGGTCGCGGACTCGGCGGACGGGGTCTCGGTATAGCCGAGCGAGGTCAGGTGACGCCGGACGAGCTCGGCGTAGCGCGAGAATTCGAGCCCGCCGCGATCGGCCGGGTCGGCCGCCTGGAGGACGAAGCTCTGCCCCTGCGGGGCGGGCATCGCCTGGTAGCGGGAAACCTGGGCCGGGAAGCCGGTGGCGCAGCCGCCGAGCGCGAGCAAAGCGGCGGGCGCGGCGAGGGTGAGGAGTTTCTTCGAGAGCGACATGTGGAGGATGCCTCTTTGGTGCGGAGCCGTAACTCTAACTATATAGGAAACGAGGCGTTTCTACCAAGGCCCGGCTGAACCGCCGGTGAAGCGGGCAGGAGGCGCGGGAGCCTAGACGTTGCGGCGCCGCCGCATCAGCGCCTTGACGTCGGCGGGCCGGAAGGCGCCGGTGACGAAGCAGGCGAGGGCGTAGACGGCGACTCCGGCGCAGACCAGGACGACGAGGGCCAGGTAGCGCATCGCCATCGCTCCGTTCAGCCACGGGTCGAGCAGCCGGTCCGACGCGAACAGCGCCGCGCCCATCAGCAGTGCGGCCAGGGCGAGCCTGGGAAGGCGTCGCCTAAGCTGCGCGTCGGCGACGAAATGGCCGCGCCGTGCCAGGGTGCGGTAGAGCATCCAGACGTTGACCGTCGAGGACAGTGCGGTGGCGAGCGGCGGCCCGACATGGCCGATCAGCGGGATGAGGGCGAGGTTGGCTGCAATGTTCACGCCGACGGAGATGGTCGCGAACCGCACCGGGGTGCGGGTGTCCTGGCGGGCGTAATAGCCGGGCGTCAGGACCTTGACGAGGACGTAGGAGGGAAGGCCGATCGAGAAGCCGGCGAGCGCCCAGGCGCACTTCACCGTGTCGACCTGGCTGAAATGGCCATATTGAAAGAGGCCGCGGACGATCGGCTCGGCCGCGACGATGAGCGCGGCCATCGCCGGGAGGGTGAGGAACAGGGCCAGCTCCATGCCGCGATTCTGGGTCTCCATCGCCTGCGCCTCCTCGCCGGCGCCGAGCAGCCGGGAAAGGGTGGGGAGGAGGATGGTGCCGAGGCCGATGCCGATCATCCCGAGCGGCAGCTGATTCAGCCGGTCGGCATAATAGATGTAGGAGATCGAGCCCTCGCCGAGCAGGTAGCCGGAAAGCGCCGTCGAGATGACGAGGTTGAGCTGGACCGCACCGGCGCCGAGCGCGGCCGGGAGGAGCAGCTTCATCAGCCTTTTCACTTCGGGGTCGAGGCGGGGCAGGCGCGGGCGGAGCGAGACCCCGGCCGAGCGGCAGGCGAGCATCAGCCAGCCGAGCTGAAGCACGCCGCCCAAGGGCACCGCGATCGCCTGCGCGCGCGCCGTCTCCTCGGGCGTGCCGTGGAAGACGAACAAAGCGGTCACCATCGCGATATTGAGGAGGATCGGAGCGGCCGCGTTTACCCAGAAGCGGTCGAGCGAGTTCAATATCCCGCCGAGCAGCGAGGCGAGGCAGATCAGCATCAGATAGGGGATGGTGATCCGCGACAGCTGGACCGCGAAGGCGAACTGGTCGTGGGTCGGGTGCTGCCGGTGGAACCCGCCGGACAAAGCGGCGGTGAGCGGCCAGGCGGCGGCGAGCATCGCCAGGGTCATCGCGGCGAGGAAGGCGAACAGCACCGAGAGGGTTCGCTCGGCGAAGGCGAAGGCAGGGCCCGGCTCTCCGCCGCTCTCGGCGAGCTTGCGGTTGAACATCGGGATGAACGCGGAGGAAAAGGCGCCCTCGGCGAAGAAGGCGCGGAACATGTTCGGGAGCCGGAAGGCGACGAGAAAGGCGTCGGAGGCGAAATTCGCGCCGACATAGCGGGCCTGCAGCGAATCGCGGACCAGCGCCAGGACCCGGCTGGCGAGGGTCAGGCCGCCGACGGAGCCGAGAGTTCTGGCGAGGTTCATCGGTCGATCTCCTCCCCTGCCTTTGCAGGGGAGGGGGACCACCCGAAGGGTGGTGGAGGGGCCTCTTTGGACGTGGGAGAACCTCCTCCACCGCGCTTCGCGCGGTCCCCCTCCCCGCTAAATCGCGGGGAGGGGAGATCCATCAGGCCTGGCCGATCGCGCCGGCGGTGTCGTCCTGGACGCCGCCCTGCTGAGCGCGCTGCTCGTAAAGGGCGTGGAAGTCGATCGGGTCGAGCATCAGCGGCGGGAAGCCGCCTTCCTGAACGGTCTGGGCGACGATCTGCCGGGCGAAGGGGAAGAGGATCCGCGGCGCTTCGGCGAGGAGGAAGGGTTGGATGGCTTCCTCGGGCACGTTGCGCATTCCAACGAGGCCGGCATAGAGGAGGTCGACCGCGAAGGCGGTCTGTCCGTCGGCGGTCGCGCGAACCTCGACCCGGAGCGAGACTTCGTGGATCTCGTCGTTGAGCTTGGCCGCTCCGATGTTGAAGTCGACTCCGATCTGCGGCTGGTTCTGCCACTGGTAGACGGCCGGCGCGTTCGGATTCTCGAACGACAGATCCTTCACATATTGCGAGATGACTCCAACCTGGGGAAGATTGTCCTCGCCATTGGTCATCTGCTCGCCCGCACCGCCTAGTTCTTCGGCCATTTCGCTACCTTCGGATGGAGATTTTGGAAGTGGCCGCGTCCCCCGCGGCCGGATCGCCGGGGCGGGTAGCAGGAGCGGGTTGCCCGCGCAACCGGGTGCCCGTCCGGGAGTGCGGCGCAGCAGCAGCGTCGCAATCCTGGGCGTCGACCGGAGCTTGGCTCAGGGTCCCAGGGTGGAGGCGCCTCGCGGGAGGAAGGCTGGATGCTGAAACAAGTTCTGCATGACGACGATGGGGGGTGGTGGCACCTCGCGAGGCTGAGGGCTCCGGGCCGAAACAAGTTGGGCAAGACCGGGCCGGACCGGAACTCCGCGCGATTTGAATCCTTCTGTGGGTGAGCCTATGTTAAGGCTCAAGTCGTACCTTGCGGAGATTGTGGTGACCGAGATCGTCCTCCTGGCCCTGGTGGCGCTGTTCGTGGGGCTTAGGCTCTACGCGGTGCTCGGCCGCCGAACGGGCCATGAGCAGCAGCCGATCCTCCGCCCGGCCGACACGGCGGCCGCGGCCGAGCCGGCGGCGCCGGTCCATGAAATCTCCTCCGAGCGGCCCGAAAGCTCCGGCTTCGTCTACGAGGAGCCCGCAACGGCCGGGATCCGGGCGATCGTCTCCGCCGACGCCGCCTTCGACGTCGGCGCCTTCCTGGATGGCGCCCAGTCCGCCTATCGGATGATCCTCGAGGCCTTTTGGAAGGGCGATCGCGAGGCGCTTCGCCAGTTCGTCGGCGGCCATGTGCTGGAGGCTTTCGAGCAGTCGATCGACGAGCGCGAGGCCGCTGGTCACAGGCTGGAGAACCGGCTGGTCGCGATCGACCGGACCGTGATCGAGGACGCCCGGCTGAACGGGCGCACGGCCGAGATCGAAGTGCGCTTCGATGCCGACATCGCCGCTGTGACCCGGGACAGCGAAGGGACGATGATCGCCGGCACGCTGACCGACGCGATCGTCACCCACGACGTGTGGACCTTCCGCCGCGAGATCGGCAGCCGCGATCCCAATTGGCTGCTCGTCGACACCGACCAGGCGGATTAAGAACCGCTTTCCTACAGGCCGCGCCCGGGGTTATGCCGGAGCGGTGGCGGGCATGAATTCCATCGGGGCGATAGCGAGCGGAGGCGGCGCGGGGCGGCGGCCTTCGTCTCGGGGAAGAGCGATTCGCTCGCCTCAGCAGCCGAACTTTCCGAACCTTCCGAGGCTTTCGCTGCTCATGGGCGCGCTCCTCGCTCTGGCGAGTTGCGCCCAACCGGGCCCACGGCCCGAGTCGGCGGAGCTTCCGATTCCCGCGGCACCCGCCGCGCCGGTCGCGGTTCCGGCCAATGCCGCAACCCTCGGAGTCGCGCCCGCGACCCTACCGGCTATAGACCCGGCCTCCGCCGCGCGGGCGCTGGGCGCCTTCAAGCTGAGCTGTCCCACGCTCGTCCGGCGCGCCGACTCGAGCGGCCTCACCCGGCCGGAGGATTGGCAACCGGCCTGCGCCGCCGCGGCCGCGGCCGCGCCCGGGTCGGAATCGGCTTTCTTCGCCACTTGGCTCGAGCCTGTGCAGGTCGGTCCGGGAGACGCCTTCGTTACCGGCTATTTCGAGCCCGAAATCGCCGGCGCGCGTCAACAGGCGCCCGGCTACGGCGTCCCGGTCTACCGCAAGCCGCCCGATCTCGTGGAGCAGGATTCCGCGGCCGCCGCGGCCAGCAACACGCCCCGCAGGGGCCGGCTGGAGAACGGCGTCGTCGTCCCTTATTTCGAACGATCGGAGATCGAGGACGGAGCGCTCGCCAACCAAGGCCTCGAAATTGCCTGGGCGGCCGATCCGATAGAGTTCTTCTTCCTGCAGATTCAGGGTTCGGGGCGGCTTCGGCTTCCGGACGGCGGCGTGATGAGGATCGGCTATGCCGGGCAGAACGGCCGCGAATATGTCGGAATAGGCAAGCTGATGAAGGATCGCGGCCTGCTCGAGCCGGGGCATACCACCATGCAGGGGATCGTCGCCTGGCTTCGCGAGCATCCCGAAGAAGGCCGCGCGATCATGCGCGAGAACAAGAGCTACATCTTCTTCCAGGAACTGACCGGGCCCGGACCGCTCGGCGCATTGGGGGTCGCGGTGACACCGAGCGGCAGCGTCGCCGCCGATCCCGCCTACGTGCCGCTCGGCGCCCCAGTCCTCCTCCAGCTCGACCGCCCGGAAGCCTCCGGCCTGTGGATCGCCCAGGACACGGGAGGCGCCATTCGCGGCGCGAACCGCTTCGATACCTTCTGGGGCGCGGGCGAGGACGCGGCCCGGATCGCCGGCGGAATGACGGGACGCGGCAAGGCCATCCTGCTCCTCCCGAAAGGCACATTGGCGAGGCTCCGTGCGGCGCCTGACCGCTGACGAGCGAACGCTCTGGGCAAGGGTGGTCGAGACGGTAAGGCCGCTCGAGGGCGTCGCCGCACCGGTTCTAAAGGCCGAGCCCGCTGTGGAGCGGCCGGCGAAGCCCGCCGCCGCCGCGCCGCGCGCTCCGGCCCCGCCTCCGGCGCCGGTGGCGCGCAAAGGGCCGGGCTCGACCCTCGACGGGACCTGGGACCGGCGCCTTTCGCGCGGCCTGGTGGCGCCGGACGCCATCGTTGACCTTCACGGGCACAATCTCGCCACGGCCTACGACCTGCTCGACCGGCGGCTCGAGCAGGCGCTTGCCATGGAGGCCCGGCTGCTCCTCCTCGTGACCGGCAAGCCGCCGGGGCCGGAGCGTCCGGTCAAGCGCGGCGCCATCCGTGCCGCCGTCGGCGACTGGCTGGCCGCCTCTCGCCATTCCGGCGAGATCGCGGCGGTGAGGAACGCGCACCCGCGCCACGGCGGCGCCGGAGCCCTCTATATCGTGCTCCGCCGCCGGCGGGGGTAAGGCGGAAGCCGCGCACAGCCTGCCGGACCGAAGTTCCGGATACGAAATGGTAACCGCCGTCGCGCTATGAGCGAAGCCCTGGACGCGCGCCCGCTAATGGGTGCGTGCCGCGCGCTTGTGGGGAAGACGCGACCTGATGTTGGCGGCGCTCGAGAAGATCAGCAACAAGGTGCTCTCCGCGCTCGCCGGCGCGGCGGCCTTCGTCATGACCCTGCTCGGCTTCCTTCTGCTCGGAACGTTGAACCAGCAGATCGCCGCCTCGCTGCTCATCGGGTTTCTCGCCGTACTGCTGGTCTGGGTCGCCGCCGAGCGCCCCAATAGCCGCCACGCCCGCGCCGTCCAGGCGCTGATCGACCGGCTCCTCGCCGTCGGTCGGGGCGACTTGAGCTCGCCCGCGCCTCCGGCGGTGCGGCAGGAGCTGCCCGCTCTCGCCGCCGCCGTCGACGGCCTGTTCGAGCAGGTCCGCTCCACCCTCGACGACGTCCACGCAATGGCGATGTACGATCCGGTCACAGCCTTGCCGAACCGGATCCACTTCCGGCGCGAGGCCGAGCGGGTGCTCAAGATGCCCGCCCTCGATGGAACCCGGGCGCTGCTCTTCATCGATCTCGACGGCTTCAAGGAGGTCAACGACCGGCTCGGCCATGCCCAGGGCGACCAGGTGCTGGCGATGGTCGCCAACCGGCTTCGGGTCGTGCTCAAGGCCGAGGCCGAGCCGGGCTGCCTCACCCCGCCGCTCCTCGCCCGGCTGGCCGGCGACGAGTTCACCATGCTCCTCTCCGATTTGCCGTCCACCGACGAGGCGGTCCGGATCGCCCGCCGGGCGCTGGAGGCGCTGTCCGAGCCGTTTCGCTGCGGACCGGCTTCGACCTGGATGGGCGCATCGATCGGAATCGCACTCTGCCCCGAACATGGCGCAGACCTTACCAGCCTGATGAAGGCCGCCGACGTCGCCATGTACCACGCCAAGGACAGCGGGCGAGCGCGGGTCTGCCTGTACGATCCGTCGCTGTCGCGCGCCTCCGAGGAGCGCGCCCAGGCGGAGTCCCTTCTGCGCAACGCGCTTCGCCGCGACGAGCTGGCGCTGGCCTTCGAGCCCCAGCTCTGCCTTCGCACCGGCGCCATACTCGGCGCCGAGGCGGTGGTGCGCGGCCGCCCCGGAACCGACTCCCACGCCCATCGGCTCGACACGCTTCTGGAAGACACCCCGTCCGTCGAGCTTGGCGAATGGATGATCGTCGAGGCGATGGCAGCGGGATTGCGCTGGCGCGCGCGCAGCCTCGATCATCGGATCGCGCTGAAGCTCGGCCCGCTCCAGGTCGAGCGGCCGGGCTTCGCGGAGCGGCTTCGTGGGGCGCTTGCCGCCGCCGGGCCGCCGCCCTGGGGGCTGGAGATCGAGCTCGCCGAAGGCTTGATCGGAGCCGCCGACCCCGCAACGCTCGCCGCTCTCGAATCCCTGCGCTCCGAAGGCCTCGCCATCACTCTCTCGCACTTCGGCTCCGGCCGCCTGCCGCTGGCCCGGATCGGCGACCTGCCGGTCGACCGGGTGAAGCTGGATCCGAGCCTGGTGGCCGAGATCGACCAGTGCGAAAGCGCGCGGACGATCGTCTCGGCGGTGATCCAGCTGGTCCACGCGCTCGGCTGCCAGGCTATCGCCTCGGGGGTGGAGCGGCGCGAGCAGCTCGAGCTGCTCCGCGCCGTCGGCTGCGATGCCGTCCAGGGCTACCCGACCGCCGAGCCGCTCAATGAGGCCGGCTTCGTCGACTGGGCCGAGGTTCAGGACTGCAAGCACAGCCTCGCCCGGGCGAGCGCCTGAGCGCTTTTACCGGAGTAGTTGCGGAAGATCGTCATGCTGAACTTGTTTCAGCATCCAGCGACGAACCGTCTCGCGGGCGGAGGACTGGACCCTGAACCGAGTTCAGGGTGACGGCCGTGCCGCGGCGGCGGCCTACGCCTCGGCCGGAGGCGCGTCCCGCACTAGCCGAAGGCTTTCTCCAGCACCCGCCGGTAGATCCGCGAGAGGGCGCGAAGGTCCTCCACCGCGATCGCTTCGTCGAGCTTGTGCATCGTCGCATTGGGCAGCCCGAAATCGACCACCGGACACAAAGCGATCAGGAACCGCCCGTCGGACGTGCCGCCGCTGGTGGACAGGACGGGCTCCACTCCGGTCTCCTCGCGGATCGCCGCGGTGAGGATGTCGTAGAGCGGGCCGGGTGGGGTCAGGAAAGCCTCGCCGGACACGCTTGCCCTGACGGTTGCGCCCGGCGCCGCCTGATCCACTGTGCGCCTGACGAGATCGACCAAATCGGCGCCGCGATGGAGATCGTTGAAGCGGATGTTGAGCTGGGCGCTCGCCGAACCCGGGATGATGTTGGTCGCCCGAGTGGGCGTGGCGACGGCGGTCAGCTCGAGGTTCGAAGGCTGGAAGGCTTCGGTCCCGTCGTCGAGGTGAAGCGTCTCCAAGGCGGCGATGACCCGGGCGAGCTTGGGCACCGGGTTGTCGGCGCGATGGGGATAGGCGACATGGCCCTGCAGGCCGGGCACCTCGATCCACATGTTGACCGTTCCGCGCCGGCCGATCTTGACGATGTCGCCGAGCCTCGCCTCCGACGTCGGCTCGCCGATCAGGATCATGTCGGGGCGGATGGCGCGCTCCTCCATCCACGCCATGATCGCCCTGGTGCCGTGCACCGAGGGTCCTTCCTCGTCTCCGGTGATGAGCAGGCTCAACGTGCCGCGATGATCGCCGAGCGCGGCGCAGGCGGCGACGAAGGCGGAGACCCCGCCCTTCATGTCGGCCGCGCCCCGTCCGTAAAGGAGTCCGCCGCGGATTTCGGGAGCGAAGGGATCGCCGGTCCAGCCCTCGCCCGGCGGAACCACGTCGAGATGTCCGGCGAAGCCGAAATGCGGGCTCCCGGAGCCGCGGGTCGCAAACAGGTTTTCGACCGGCCCCTCCGGCGGCTCTCCGGCGAGGAAGCGGTGGACGGTGAAGCCGAGCGGCCGCAATGCCGTCTCCAGGACGTCGAACACTTCGCCGCGCGCCGGCGTGACGCTGGGGCAGGCGATGAGCGCCGAGGCGAGCTCGACCGGGTCGACGGGCCGGTGCACCTTATTCGGCCGCCGTCTCGTATTTTTCGATCACCCAGGGCTCTTCCTGCGCGGCTTCGATCCATTCGCGGAGCCAGGGGTGGGCGAGCATCGATTCGACATAGGCGGCGGCGAAGCGCGGCACCGGGACGGAGTAGGTGACGAAGCGGGTGACGACCGGTGCGAACATGATGTCGACCGCTCCGAACGTGCCGAAGAGAAAGGGGCCGCCGTCGCCGTGGCGGGCCCGCGCCTGAGCCCAGAGCTCGAGGATCCGGCCGACCTCCGCCTGGACGTTCTCCGACACCTCGCGGGGCGGGAATTGCCGGCGCAGGTTCATCGGGCATTCGCGGCGCAGATTGTCGTAGCTCGAATGCATCTCGGCCGCCATCGAGCGCGCCATTCCCCGCGCCACCTCGTCCTTCGGCCAGTAGCGCGCCCGGTCCGTCTTGTCGGCGAGCCATTCGATGATTGCGAGCGAATCCCAGATCACCGCCTGGTCGTCCCACAGGACCGGCACCTTACCCCCCGAAGGCGCGAATTCGTTGCCTTCGCGGCGGCGGTCCCATGCCTCGTCGAACAGCGGGACGGTGATCTCCTCGAAGGCAAGGCCCGATTGCTTCACCGCGAGCCAGCCGCGCAGCGACCAGGAGGAATAGGCCTTGTTGCCGATGATGAGCTTTAGCATGAGGTCTCCTCTAGACGCGGCCCCGCCGCTGTCCAGCACGCAAAGAAAAAGGCCGCCGCCCCACGGGGCAGCGGCCTTGTTCAGATCGTCATCCCGGCGAAGGCCGGGATGACGGGTCAGGCGTCGCTCGACTCGGCGGCCGCCGGCTCGGCGGAAGCCGCCGCCGGAGCGTCCGTGGCGATCTCGCCCGGCTCGGCGTTGGGATCGTAATCCTCGGTGAAGCCGGCGCTGTCCTTTTCGAACATCTGGCTCATCACGTCGACGCCCTGGGCCTGTAGCTCGGCTTCCTCCGGCGAGCGGGCGACGTTGACGTGCACCGTCACCGACACTTCCGGGTGGAGCGCGATCTTCACGTCCTGCATGCCGATCGCCTTGATCGGGCGGTCGAGGACGATCTGGTTGCGGGCGACCTTATGGCCTTCCGCCTCGAGCAGCTCGGCGAGGTCGCGCGCGCTGACCGAGCCGTAGAGCTGGCCGGTGTTGGAGGCCTGGCGGATCAGCTGGACGGTGACCCCGTCGATCGTCTTCGCGTCCGTCTCGGCCGCTCCGCGCCGCTCGGCGTTCTGCGACTCGATCCGGGCGCGATTGGCCTCGAACACCTTCTTGTTGGACTCGTTGGCGCGAAGCGCCTTGCCGTTGGGAAGGAGGAAGTTGCGGGCGTAGCCGTTCTTCACCTTCACGACGTCGCCGATGGCGCCGAGCTTCTCGATCCTCTCGAGCAGAATGACATCCATGTGCCCGGCTCCTTATTTGACGACGTAGGGGAGAAGGCCGAGGTGGCGGGCGCGCTTGATCGCGGTGGCCAGCTCGCGCTGCTTCTTGCCGGAGACGGCGGTGATCCGGCTCGGGACGATCTTGCCCCGCTCGGAGACGAAGCCCTGGAGCAGGCGGACGTCCTTATAGTCGATCCGGGGAGCGTCCTTGCCGGAGAAAGGGCAGCTCTTGCGGCGGCGGAAGAATGGGCGTGCCATGTTGCTGGTCCTTTCCCTTAAGCGTCGGCGAAGTCGGGGCGGGGGGCGCGGTCGCCGCGATCGGGACGATCGCCGCGCGGGCCGCGGTCGCCGCGATCACCACGATCGCCGCGGTCGCGCTCGCTGCGCTCGTTGCGGCGCATCATCGCCGACGGGCCGGACTCATGCTCCTCGACCTTCAGGGTCATGTAGCGGATGACGTCCTCGTTGATCTGGGTCTGCCGCTCGAGCTCGGCGACCACTCCGGCCGGAGCCTCGAAGTCGAGCATCACGTAATGGCCCTTGCGGTTCTTGGCGATCCGGTAGGCCATGGAGCGGAGGCCCCAGGTCTCGGTCTTGACGACCTTGCCGCCATTGTCCTCGATGATCTTGGTGGCGGTTTCCGCCAGCGCGTCCACCTGGGCCTGGGCCAGGTCCTGACGCGCGATGAACACATGCTCGTAAAGCGGCATGGCTGCGCTGTTCCTTGTCTTGGCCGATCGCTGACGCCGCCCATTGCGGACGCCCCTCCGGCTGTCGTCTGAATAAGAACCGGGGCTCAAGCGCATGGCTTCAGCCCCGGTCGCGGCGCTCATAGCAGAAGCGCCGGATTTGGCAAGGCTTTCCCCTGTCCCCGTGGAAGGGAGAGGGGACGTGGAAGCCTCGACGGATGGATCAGCGCGACTGGCGGAGCAGGTCGCGGCCCATCTGGAGATGGTGGCGAAGCACCGGCAGCTGGGCCCGGGCGAAGGCGGCGGTGCCGCGGTCGCCGCTTCGCGCCTGCGCCTGGAACATCGCGATCGCGCGGGTGTGGGCGGCGATGTTGAAGGTCGCGAGCTCGCGGTCGAAGGCGCGTCCCCGCAGGCCCTGGAGGCGGCGCATCTCGGTCCGCGCCTCGGGCATGACCCCGACCGGCGGGCGGACCCGATAGCGCGCCAGCAGCGGCGCTGCGGCGCGCTGCGACGCGCGGTGATCCGCCTGCAGCATCCGGCCGGCCTCGCGCGCGGCGTCGGAGCCTCCGCGCGCCTCGGCGAGGGCGCCGAGCTCGATCTCGCTATTGTCGGTGAGGCCCGCCTGGCGAAGGAAGGTCTGGGGAGTCGCGGCAGTCGCGGCGGTGGCGGCGAGCGGTGCGAGCATGAGCGCGAGCAAGGTCTTGCGGTTCATCGATAATCTCCGGCTTACTGAAAGAGGGTGGCCGTAGAACCGGGGCGGCGGAGACAAGTTCCCGCCGGTTGACCCCTCCCGCCGCGCTGCTTAGTCGCTCGCCGCAGCTGGCGGACAGCAGGAGGAAAGCCGATGCGCGCGTTCATTTTCCCGGGGCAGGGCAGCCAGGCGGTCGGAATGGGCAAGGCCCTTGCCGAATCGAGCCGGGTGGCCCGCGAGCTGTTCGAGGAGGTGGACGAGGCGCTCGGCCAGAATCTGACTCGGCTGATGGCGGAAGGGCCGGCGGACGCGCTCACCCTCACCGAGAATGCCCAGCCCGCGATCATGGCCAATGCGCTTGCGACGCTACGCACCGCTGGGATCGATCTGGCTTCCAAGGCGGCGTTCGTCGCCGGCCACAGCCTCGGTGAATATACCGCGCTCGCCGCGGCCGGCTCGTTCGATGTCGCCACCGCGGCGCGGCTTCTCAAGCTTCGCGGACAGGCGATGCAGCAGGCCGTGCCGGTGGGGCAGGGGGCGATGGCGGCCCTGCTCGGCGCCGATGTGGAGATCGCGCGTGCCGTCGCGGAAGCGGCGGCCCAAGGCGAGGTCTGCACCGTCGCCAATGACAACGATCCGAGCCAGGTGGTCATCTCTGGATCGAAGGGCGCGATCGAACGCGCGCTCGAAATCGCCAAGGAAAAGGGCGCGAAGCGGGCCGTTCTCCTGCCCGTTTCAGCGCCCTTCCACTCGCCGCTGATGGAGCCCGCCGCGCGGGCGATGGAGCAGGCTCTAGCCGACGCCGCGATCGCCGCCCCGGCCGTTCCGCTCTACGCCAACGTCACGGCGGCGCCGGCGAGCGACCCAGTCGAGATCCGCCGGCTGCTCGTCGAGCAGGTGACCGGCATGGTCCGTTGGCGCGAGAGCATCGCCGCGATGGCGGAAGCGGGCGTGACCCACTTCGTCGAGTTCGGCGGCAAGGTCCTCGCCCCCATGGTAAAACGCACCGCCCCGGACGCCGCCGTCACCAGCGTCGTCACGATGGACGACATCGACGCCCTGGTGAAGGAAATCTGATCTGCGAGAGACTGTAGGCGCCTTCACGCTCGTGCGGAGGTGCAATGACCGACATCGACAGCATTACGGGAGCCGTGCTCGATCTTTCCATCCGGCTTCATCGGGAGCTTGGACCAGGCCTTCTGGAAAGCGCCTACGAGACCGTGCTGGCGGGACAGCTCATGCGCTCTGGGTACAGGGTCGAGCGGCAGCGTCCGATCGGCATCGATTTTGAGGGTCTTCGCGTCGCCTGCGCCTTCCGGATCGACGTTCTCGTCGAGGACAAACTCATCATCGAGGTCAAGTCAGTGGAAACCGCCAGTCCGATGCACGCGAAGCAGCTGCTAACCTATCTTCGGCTTTCACGACGACCGGTCGGGCTGCTCATCAATTTCGGCCGGCCGACCCTTCGGGAGGGATTCCGGCGGATTGTGAACGATTACCGAGCAGGCGACGAGCCCGCATAGGCTCACGCAGAGTGCGCAGAGAGACGCAGAGAGGTCGTGCCGCCGATTCTTTGCCCTTGCAGAACCAGCTCCTGATAATTCAGAGGCACGGCCTCTCTGCGCCTCTGCGTTCTCTGCGTGAAAAAATGAGGGGATCCGGCATGTTCGACCTTAGTGGAATGACCGCACTTGTGACCGGGGCGTCGGGGGGGATTGGGTCGGCGATTGCGGGGGCTTTGGCGGGGCAGGGGGCCCGGCTCGCGGTTTCCGGGTCGAACGGGGAGAAGTTGGAGGCGTTTCGAGCATCGCTCGGCGGCGAGCATGTGGCGCTGGCCTGCGATCTTTCGGATCCGGCGGCGGTCGATGCGCTTGTGCCGCGGGCGGTGGAGGCGCTGGGCGGCAAGCTCGATATCCTCGTCAACAATGCCGGAGTGACCCGCGACAATCTGGCGATGCGGATGAAGGACGAGGAATGGGATCTGGTGATCCGGGTCAATCTTGAGGCGGCGTTTCGACTTGCCCGGGCGGCGTTGAAACCGATGATGCGCGCCCGCTTCGGACGAATCGTCTCGATCACCTCGGTGGTCGGAGCGACCGGCAATCCCGGACAGGCGAATTACGCCGCATCCAAGGCGGGCCTTGTCGGAATGTCGAAGGCGCTGGCGCAGGAGGTGGCGAGCCGCGGGATAACCGTGAACTGCATCGCCCCGGGTTTCATCCGATCGGCGATGACCGATGCGCTCAACGAGCAGCAGCAGTCGACCATCCTGGCGCGGATCCCTTCGGGGCGGCTCGGCGAAGGGAACGAAGTCGCCTCCGCAGCCGTCTACCTCGCGAGCCGCGAAGCCGCTTACGTGACCGGGCAGACGCTCCACGTGAACGGCGGGATGGCCATGTACTAACGGCCCCTTGCCAGCCCCGCCGGGGAGCGGCTAGGGCAGGCGCAAACAAAGCCTAGGGAAGGGTTACAAACATGAGCGAGACCGCCGACCGCGTGAAGAAGATCGTCGTCGAGCACCTCGGAGTCGAGGCCGACAAGGTCACCGAGGAAGCCAGCTTCATCGACGATCTGGGCGCCGACAGCCTCGATATCGTCGAGCTGGTGATGGCGTTCGAGGAGGAATTCTCGGTCGAGATTCCCGACGACGCCGCCGAAAAGATCACTACCGTCCGCGATGCCATCGATTATATCGAGGCGAACAAGGGCTGAGCCTGAACCGGCTCCCGCCGCGGCGGAGCAAGAGCCTTTCTTCAAAACGGCTCCCCGTCTAAAGGCGGGGGGCCGTTTTGCCTCTTAGCGCTCAAGGAGTGACGCATGCGCCGCGTAGTCGTGACCGGTCTCGGGATGGTTTCGCCCTTGGGCGCCGACGTCGAGACGAGCTGGCGGAACATCCTCGCCTCGAAAAGCGGCGCGACGCGGATCACCCGCTTCGACCCGACCGGCTATGCCTGCCAGATCGCCTGCGAGGTGAAGGCGCCGGAGCATGAATATGGGTTCGATCCCAACAAGCGCGTCGACCACAAGATTCAGCGGCAGGTAGACCCGTTCATCGTCTACGGCCTCGACGCGGCGGGCCAGGCGCTCGAAGATGCCGGACTTACCGACATGAGCGAGGAAGAACGCTACCGGGTCGGCGTGTCGATCGGCTCCGGCATCGGCGGACTTCCGGGGATCGAGAAGGAGTCGCTCGTCCTCGCCGAGAAGGGGCCGAGGCGGGTTTCGCCGCACTTCGTCCACGGCCGGCTGATCAACCTCATCTCGGGACAAGTCTCGATCAAATACGGTTTGATGGGTCCGAACCATGCGGTGGTGACGGCCTGCTCGACCGGCGCCCATTCGATCGGCGACGCGGCCCGCATGATCATCATGGACGATGCGGACGTGATGGTCGCGGGCGGCGCGGAAAGCGCGCTCTGCCCGCTCGGCATCGCCGGCTTCTCGCAGGCGCGGGCGCTGTCGACCAACTTCAACGACGAGCCCGAGCGCGCCAGCCGCCCCTACGACAAGGACCGCGACGGCTTCGTCATGGGCGAGGGCGCCGGAGTCGTGATCCTGGAGGAATATGAGCGCGCCAAGAAACGCGGCGCCAAGATCTACGGCGAGGTGATCGGCTACGGCATGTCCGGCGACGCCTATCACGTCACCGCGCCGCATCCGGAGGGCGCCGGCGGCTACAGGGCGATGGAAGTGGCAATGAAGCGTTCCGGCCTCGACCTCTCCGACATCGACTATATCAACGCCCACGGCACTTCGACCCCGCTCGGCGACGAGCTCGAGCTCGGCGCCGTCCGGCGCTTGTTCGGAAACAATATCGGTCGCCTCTCGATGAGCTCGACCAAGTCGGCGATCGGCCACCTGCTTGGCGGCGCCGGGGCGGTCGAGGCGATCTTCTGCCTCCTCTCGATGCGCGACCAGATCGTGCCGCCGACCCTCAACCTCGAAAATCCGAGCGAAGGGACGGCCGGGGTCGATCTCGTCCCTAATGTCGCCAAGGAGCGGGAGGTGAAGGCGGTGCTGAACAACAGCTTCGGCTTCGGCGGCACCAATGCGAGCCTGGTGATGAGGGCGGTCTGATCCGCCGATGAGGAAGCTGATCGTCCTAGGCCTGCTTGCGGCGGTGGCGATCGCCGGCGGGCTCTGGTTCATCCAGGGGTGGAACGGGGCCGGGCCTGCCAAGCAGCCGACCGCCGTCGTCATTCCCCGCGGATCGAGCCTGCCGCGAGCGGCGGAACTCCTGGAGAAAGCCGGGGTCATCGGCTCGTCGAGTCGATTCGTCTTCCAGGCGAAGATGTTCGGCGGCGGCACCATCAAGGCCGGCGAGTATGAATTCCCCGCTCATGCCAGCAATGCGCAGGTGCTGGGGCTGCTGCGCGCAGGCAAGACCCTTCAGCGCCTGGTCACCGTTCCCGAGGGGATGCCGTCGGTGCTCGTCTGGGAGCGGCTGATGAAGGCTCCGGCCCTGACCGGCGAGGTGTCGGTTCCGGAGGAAGGCTCGGTGCTGCCCGACAGCTACAGCTACCAGCGCGGCGAGAGCCGGGCGGCGGTGCTCGCTCGGATGCAAGCGGCGATGGCGAAGACGCTCGACTCGCTGTGGCCGAAGCGCAGCCCGCTCACGGTGGTCAAGGACAAGAGGGAAGCGGTGATTCTCGCCTCGATCGTCGAGAAGGAGACCGGCAAGGCCCCGGAGCGGCCGATGGTCGCCGGAGTCTATTCGAACCGGCTTCGACAGGGGATCAAGCTCGATGCCGATCCGACGGTCATCTACCCGGTGACCAAGGGCAAGCCGCTCGGCCGGCGGATCCTGCTGTCCGAGCTTCGCGCCGTGAACGGCTACAACACCTATGCCATGGCCGGACTTCCGGCCGGCCCGATCGCCAATCCCGGCCGGGCCTCGCTCCAGGCCGTGCTCAACCCCGCCCAGACCCAGGCGCTCTATTTCGTCGCCGACGGAAGCGGCGGCCACGTCTTCGCGAACACGCTGGCGGAGCATAGCGCCAACGTCGAGAAGTGGCGGGCGTTGAGGCGTGCGCGGGGGGAGATGTAGCCTTGTCGGGATCCTCCCCTTCGAGGGGAGGTGGCAGGCCGGAGGCCGGACGGAGGGGTGTCGGAGTTCGAGGATCAGGCTCGGCCGCTGACACCTCTCCTCCGAGCTATGCTCGGTCCCCCTCCCCTCGAAGGGGAGGATTACTAAAAGCTCAGCCTTCTCCGCTCGATGCCCGATTCGCTCCCCGGCGCCTGGGCGCAGGTGAAGGGCTCGACCGTGACCTTCTTCGCTTCGTGGCTGACCTGGATGGCCATTCGGTCGTCGACCATGATCCCGACATGATCGTCGCAGAAGAGGAGGTCGCCGCGGCGCAGCGGCGCCTGCGCCGCAACCGCTTCGCCGAGCTGGCGCTGGTCGCGTGCGTCGCGCGGACAGTCGATTCCGCACAGCTGCAGTGCAAGCTGGACGAGACCGGAGCAATCGATCCCGCGGCAGGTCCGCCCGCCGGGTAGAAACGGGGTGCCGAGCAGACGGCAGGCGACGGCGACCGGATCGTTCTCCGGCTCGTCCACCGCCCGCAAATAGCTCAACGGCACGAAGCCGCCCTCGAATTCGATCAGCGCGCCCTGGACTTCGCCCTGAAGCCGGGCGCCCATCGGCAGGAAGGACAAAGGCGGCGAGATGGGATCCCGGTCCGACTGGATCGGCGCGGCGGGTTCGATCACGACATGAGTCGCAGCCAACGGCGCGGTCAGCTCGATCGCCTCGACGTAGCCGACCCGGTGGTCGGCGACGCAATAGCCCCAAGCCCACCCGGCGGTGATGTCGAGGACGGCGAACGTTTCGCCCGGAAGCAGTTCGGAGACGGCGGTCGAATCTTCGCCCGGCGCCTCGCGCACGAGGGTGGGAATGAGGCCGCAGGCGCGGATCAGCGGCTGGGCGTAATGCGGCGCGAAGAGCCGGCCCGCCAACTCGACGTCGGCGATGTCCTGGCGGTAGGCGTTGATTCGCGGGTCGAGCCGAACCGAGGGCCCGGTAAGCGAGATCCGGTCAGCCGTGCTGAAGGAGGATTCCGCGTTCCTTGGCGCCGCCGCGTCGGCCGGAGCTTTCCTGCTGCTCGATATTGCGTTCGAAGCGCTCAAGGAACTCCTGCCCTATGCTGGTCTTGGCCACGAACACGTTGCGCCGGTCGGCCTCGTCGCGGACGCGCCGCAGATAGCCGAGCGTGCCCAGCGTATTCAAGGCGCGCGTGATCACCGGCTTCGAAACGCCCAGGATGTGGGCGAGCCCGCGGACGGTGTGCGGGCCGGGCGTGAGGTAAACCAGGAGAAGCAGCGCCATCTGGCGGTTGGTGAGGTCCGGCTGCCCTGACCGCACATAGCTGATCAGCGTCTGCATCCAGCTCCTAAGAGCGCGCTCTGACACTGGTCGTTCTCCAATTCCGAGTGACGCTTATTTCGGATGGTAAACCAGTCAGAACGGGTTTCGTTTCTTTCCCGTTGAGAATTCGACGCAAAAATGTGGCGGACCGTCAGCCGCCATAGCGTTCGGCGAGCATCGCGAAGGCCGCTCGAAGGCCCAGGGCATCGCCGCCTTTGGGCCGTCCGGGCTTGGCCGAGGCGCGCCAGGCGAACGTATCGAAATGCGCCCAGGGCGTGGCTTCGGGCACGAACTTCTGGAGGAACAGAGCGGCGGTGACGGCGCCCGCGAAGCCGCCTTCGGAGGCGTTGGCGAAATCCGCCACGTCGGACGAGAACATGTCGTCATAGGCCTTCCACAGCGGCATCCGCCAGGCGGGATCGCCGATCCGGGTTCCGGCCGAGAGGAGGGAATCGGCGAGCGAGTCGTCGTTTGCGAAAAGGGCGGGAAGGTCCGGGCCAAGCGCCACCCGGGCGGCTCCGGTCAGAGTCGCGAAGTCGAGGATCAGCTCCGGCTCCGACTCGGCGGCGCGCGCCAGCGCGTCGCCGAGGATCAGCCGGCCTTCGGCGTCGGTATTGCCGATCTCCACCGTCGGGCCCTTGCGGCTTCGGAGGATGTCGCCCGGACGGAAGGCGTTGCCGGAGACGGAATTCTCGACCGCCGGGATGAGCAGGTGGAGCCGGACCGGGAGCCGGCTCCTCATCACGACGAGGGCGAGGGCGAGTGCGTGCGCGGCGCCGCCCATGTCCTTCTTCATCAGCCGCATGCCCGACGAAGGCTTGATGTCGAGCCCGCCCGAATCGAAGCAGACGCCCTTGCCGACGATCGCGATTCGGGGATGACGGCGGTCGCCCCATTCCAGCTCGATGAGGCGCGGGGCACGGTCCGGCGACGCGGCGCGGCCGACCGCGGCGATCATCGGATAGCCTTCCTCGAGCGCTTTTCCGGAGGTGACGGAGACTTCGGCCCCGCAGGACGCCGCCACGTCCCGAGCGGCCGTCTCGAGCTCGGCGGGCCCGAGATCGCCGGCGGGGGTATTGACGAGATCGCGGACGAGGCTGGTCGCCTGGGCGAGGAGCAGGGTCTCCTCGATGCGTGCCGGCTCCGAGGTGAGCAGGATCCGCGGACCCTTCTTCTCCTTTGGCGCCTTGTAGCGCTCGAAGCCGTACTGGCCGAGCAGCCAGCCGAGAGCCGCGGCGCCCGGCGCCCGGCCTTCGAGCCGGTAGCGTCCTTCCGGAAGGCTCTCGGCCGCCTTGGCCAGGCACCACGGGCCGAGCGCGTCGCAATCCGCGATCCCGAGCGCCGCCGACCATTCGGAGGCGCGCTCGCCGGGAAGGACGGCGAGCTGGCCGGACTCGCCGGTAAAACCCTGCGCCGATGCCGCCTGCCGCGCCCGCTCGGGCTGCGCCTTGAGCCAGGCGTCGAAGCCCTTCTTGTCAACGAGGCGCAGGGGAGTGGCGGGCTCGCCCTTGTCGGGCTGGAGAAGGTTGGAAAGATCAAAGGTCATGGTCACCACGAGCGGCTGGCGGAATGGAAGGAGGTATCGGTCGAGGCGAAGTCGCGGCCGGTAAGCACGCCCTCAATCCAGCACGTCGGTCCGCCCGCCGAGCGGCGCGTCCTTGACGTGCATGACGGTCTTCAGATTCATGAACTCGTGAAGTCCGTAAGGGCCGAGCTCGCGGCCGTGTCCGGAGCGCTTGATGCCGCCGAACGGCGCTTCCGGGGCAGAAGCGAGCATCTGGTTGACCGCGGTCATCCCCGCCTCGATGTCGCGAACGAAGCGCTCCTGCTCGGCGACATCCTTGGTCCATACCGAGGAGCCAAGGCCGAAAGGAATGTCATTGGCGATCCGCACCGCCTCGTCCGCGTCGGCCACCTTGAAGACCATCGCGACCGGGCCGAAAATCTCCTCGGCCATCAGCGGGCTGTCCGGCGGCACGTCGGTGATCACTCCGGCGGAAAGGAACGCCCCGTCCCCTTCGACTTTCTCGCCGCCGAAGAGAAGCGTGGCGCCCACCGCCTTCGCCTCTTCGAGCTGCTTGAGCACCGTGTCGCGCTGCTCGAAGCTTGAGAGTGGGCCCATGTCGGTGGCGGGGTCGAACGGATCGCCGGCCTTCACCGCTTTCATCGCCGCCGCGAAGCGCTCCATGAAGGGATCGTAGACGTCGGCGTGGACGATCATGCGCTTGGCGCAGATGCAGGATTGGCCGGTATTCTGGATCCGCGCCTTGACCGCCTGCTTCGCCGCCTCGTCGAGGTCCGCCGAGGGCATGACGATGAAGGGGTCGGAGCCGCCCAGCTCGAGGACGACCTTCTTGAGTGCGCGCCCCGCGGCTTCCGCGACCGACTTGCCCGCGCCCTCGCTGCCGGTGAGGGTGACTGCGGCGATCCGGTCGTCTGCGATCAGGTCCGCGACCGCTCCCGACTTGATGGAAAGGTTCTGGAACAGCCCGCTCGGCGCGCCCGCGGCGGTCACCATCTCCTCGATGAGCCCGGCGACGCCCTGAACGATGCTGGCGTGCTTCAGCAGGCCGACATTGCCGGCGAGAAGGGTCGGGGCGAGGAAGCGGACCACCTGCCAATAAGGGAAGTTCCAGGGCATGACGGCGAGGACGGGCCCGATCGGAAGCCAGCGAAGCTCGGCGGTCCCGCCGGTGGCGAGCTTCTGCCGCTTCGGCTCGAGCATGGCGGGGCCGTCCTTGGCATAGACCCGGAAGCCGGCGGTGCATTTGTCGACTTCGGCCAGAGCGGTCGCGAAGGTCTTGCCCATTTCGAGCGTCGCCATCCGCGCCAGCCGCTCCCGATCGGTTTCGAACCGGTCGGCGATCCGCGACAGAAGAGCGGTCCGCTCCTCGAGCGAAGTCCTCCGCCAATGCCGGTACGCGGCCGCGGCGGCGGCGACCTTCGTCTCGAGCGCGTCCGGGCCGAGCTCCGGATAGGCGGCGATCTCCTCGCCGGTAGCGGGATTGACGCTCCTCAACATCGCTGGACTTCCTTCCTTCAGGCGACGGGCACACCGTATAGGTCGTGCTCGTCCGCATCCTCGATCAGAACTTCGACTATGTCCCCGGCGCTCGCCCGATGGGCATCGCGAAGATGGACCTCGCCGTCTATCTCCGGAGCGTCGGCCTGGGAGCGGCCGGTGGCGCCGCCCTCTCCGTCGGCGACGTCGACGATGACGTCGATCGTCCGTCCCACTTTCGCCTGCAGCTTGTCGGCGGAGATCCGAGCGGTGAGCTCCATCAGGCGGGCGTAGCGTTCTTCCTTGACCTCTTCGGGAACCGCGCCCGGCAGCGCGTTCGCCGCGGCGCCCATGACCGGCTCGAAGCGGAAGGCGCCGACCCGGTCGAGCCGCGCTTCCTCGAGCCATTGCATGAGATATTCGAAGTCGGCCTCGGTTTCGCCCGGGAAGCCGACGACGAAGGTCGAGCGGATGGCGATGTCCGGGCAGATTTCGCGCCAGCCGCGGATCCGCTCCAGCACCTTGGCTTCGTTGGCCGGACGCTTCATCGCCTTCAGGACCGACGGCGCGGCGTGCTGGAAGGGGATGTCGAGATAGGGGAGGACGAGACCCTCGGCCATCAGCGGGATTACTCGGTCTACATGGGGGTAGGGATAGACGTAGTGGAGGCGCACCCAGGCGCCCAGCTTGCCGAGTTCTCGGGCGAGGTCGGTCATGTGGGCGCGGACGGGCGCGCCTTTCCAGCTCCACTCGGCGTGGCGAAGGTCGACCCCGTAGGCCGACGTGTCCTGGCTGATGACCAGAAGCTCCTTCGTTCCGGCGGCGACGAGCTTTTCCGCCTCGCGAAGGATCGCGTCCGGCCGCCGGCTGACGAGATCGCCGCGGATGGACGGGATGATGCAGAAGCTGCAGCGGTGGTTGCAGCCCTCGGAGATCTTCAGGTAGCTGTAGTGGCGCGGCGTCAGCTTGAGGCCGCCGTCCGGCACCAGGTTGAGATAGGCCGAAGGGGGGATCGGCGCGGCGACGTGGACGGCGCCGACGACCTCCTCATATTGGTGCGGCCCGCTGATCGCGAGCACTTCGGGGAACTTGGCCCGGATCACGTCCGCCTCGCGCCCCATGCAGCCGGTGACGATGACCCGGCCGTTCTCGGCGATCGCCTCGCCGATCGCCGCGAGGCTCTCCTCCTTGGCCGAATCGAGGAAGCCGCAGGTGTTGACCAGGACCACGTCGGCCTGCTCGTAATCGGGCGAGAGCTGGTAGCCGTCGGAGCGGAGCTTGGTCAGGATCCGCTCGGAATCGACCAGCGCCTTCGGGCAGCCGAGCGAGACCATGCCGACCTTGGGCGGGGAGGGGAGTTCGAGTGCCATGGGAGGGGGCTCACATAGGGGCTAAGCGCCGCCTTTCCTAGGGCCTGTCGGGGCAGGCCGGGTCGAAGAAGGTTGGGCCGGTCAGGCGCGATAGAGGCGCGCGAGGCTCGCCAGTCCGGGCTCGTGGGTGAGGTCGAGGTGGAGGGGGGTCACCGACACGTAGCCGTCGGCGACCGCCTCGAGGTCGGTCTCGTGTCCGGGGGTGTGCACCGCGGGTCCGAGCGCGAACCAGAAATAGTCGTAGCCGCGCGGATCGGTGCGCTGCTCGATCTTCAGCCGGCCATAGTCGCGGAAGCCCTGGCGGGCGATCCGGATTCCCTTGACGGCATCGGCGGGAAGGGCGGGGCAATTGACGTTGACGAGGGTGCGCGGCTCCATCCCCCTCTCGATCAGCGGCCGGAGCACCCGCTCTCCCCACGCCTCGGCGGCGTCGAACGGAACCGCGTCGCCCATCCCGTGTCGCGCATAAGCCTGGCTAAGCGCAATCGCCGGGACGCCGGCCAGGGCGCCCTCCATCGCGGCCGAGCAGGTGCCCGAATAGGTGACGTCCTCGCCGAGATTCTCGCCGCGATTTACCCCGGACAGGATAAGGTCCGGCTTTGCGTCCTTCATGATGTGGGCGATCGCCATCATCACCGAGTCGGTCGGCGTGCCGGTGACGCAGAAACGGCGCTCGCCGAGCCGGCGAAGGCGGACGGGCCGGGTGAGGGTGAGCGAGTGGCCGGCGCCGGACTGCTCCTCGGTCTGGGCGACGATCCAGACGTCGTCCGAGAAACGCCGTGCGATCCGCTCGAGCACCTTCAAACCGGTGGCGTTCACGCCGTCGTCGTTGGTGAGGAGGATGCGCATGGGGCCGGGCTAGGCGGCCCGGGGGCGGGGCGCAAGCACGGCAACCATCGCCGCGATTGAGGAGTTGGTCGGGCAAAGAAGGAGAAGAAGATGCAGGTACCGCACAATAGTTTCGTCGTGGTGGCCGACGGCAAGAAGATGCTTTTCTTCCGCAACGAGGGCGATTCCGAATTTCCCAAGCTTGAGGTCGAGCGCAAGCGCGAGACCAGCGACCTGGCCGATCGCGACCAGAAGACCGACACGGCGGGCCGGGCGCCGTCCGCTCCGGCTGGCGCCGGCTCCAGCAGCTATGAGGAGGTCGACTTCCATCAGCTGGAGGAGGACCGCTTCGCCCACGAGACGGCGGAGATGCTGAAGAAGCGGGCGCTCCGCAACGAATTCGAATCGCTGATCATCGTCGCCCCGCCGCGCACCCTCGGCGAGCTTCGCAAGCATTATCACAAGGAAGTCGAGAAGCGTCTCACCGGAGAGGTCGCCAAGGACCTTACCGGCCATCCCGTCGCCGAAATCGAAAAGATTCTTCAGGCGGAATAGCCGCAATGAAGACGGGGACACCTAGCCAGCTAAGTGCCCCCGTCTCCCCCCCAGGAAAGGGGCCGCTCAGCGCGCTAAGCGGCCCCGGTCCGATCAGGCTTCCTGGCGGTTGACCCTGCGGCGCGCGACGAGAGTCGCGGCGGCGGCACCGAACAGCAGGATCATCGGCGGCGCCGGAACCTCGTGGCCGCCGGTCGAGCCGGTGCTGCCCGAGGAGCCGCTGCTTCCCGACGAGGTGCTGCTGCTCGTCGAGGCGGAGCTGGCCGACGAGGAGGCGCTGCTCGTGCTCCCGGTCGAGCCGGAGGAGGTGGCGCTTCCGCCGAAGCTGGAGCTGCCGGTCGAACCCGAGGAGCCGGCCGACGAGGCGCTGGACGCGCTCGACGCGGAGCTTGCCGACGAGGCGGAGCTTCCCGAGGAGCCGGAGCTTCCCGACGAACCCGAGCTTCCCGAAGAACCCGAGCTTCCCGAAGAACCCGAGCTTCCCGAAGAACCGGAGCCGCTGCTGCCGCTGGAACCGTAGCCGCCATGGCCGCACTTCTTGCACGGCGGCGGCGGCGGGGGCGGAGGCGGCGGGTAGCCGCCCGAAGAGGATCCGCTCGACGAGCTCGACGCCGACGAGGCGGAGCTGGCCGAGGAGGCCGAGGAGCTGGAGCTGGACGAACCGCCGCTCGACGTCGAGGTCGAACCGCCGCTGGTGCTCGTCGATCCGCCGCTGGTGGAAGTGGAACCGCCGCTGGTCGAGGTCGACACCCCGCTCGAGGTGGAGACTCCGCTCGACGTGGAGGTCGAGGCGGTGAAGAAGGCGTTGCCGCTGGAGCCGCCGAAGAAGCCGCCCGAGAAGAAGCCGCCGCCGAAGCCGAAGCCGCCGCCCGACGAGCCGCCGACGATCACCGGTGCGCTTCCGCTTGCCACTTCCATGGGCGGAAGCGGAGGGAGAGGCATGGGCGGATAGGCGACTTGCGTCGTCGTGACCGTGCGGCCGGGCTGGCGCACCAGGCAGGAGGTGCGGGCGATGCGCCGGACACGCTTCACCGTCTTCGCCCGGGCATAGGCACGGGGCGCCGGAGCCGCCTTGGCGTGACGCACCAGCGCGGGACGCTGGGGCGGGTTTTCGGCGACGTGCGCTGCGCCGGCGCCGATGACGGCGCCCCCGCAAGTGCAGGCGGCCAGTTTCGCGAGAGCCATTCTTACCGACATAACGACGCACCCTGTTCCAAGGCTTCGATCCGGACCGGCAAGTCACAAGCGAATAACCGGCTGCCGCATCGGGCTATGGCCACGAATGCAAAAGATTTCCTTAGGCGCAAGCGCGTTAACCATGAAGTGGCCCTGAAATGGCCGCCGAACGCCCTTCTGGCGGCCTTTCGTCCCATTGCTGAACAACGCCGACGGGCGGGTGAACGGAATGTTTCGAACGGGGGCCGCGGGTTTATGGTTAACGCGCCGCCGGCGCCCCGATTCGGCGGTCGCGAGTCAATTCACTTGGCGCGGCCGCGCCGCCGCCGATGTTCGGACCGACCGCGGCAGAAATGTCACTCGCGAAGCTTTCCACAGGAATCTTTTCAGCCGACATTTGAGTGACTTGTACTGGACCCTCGCCATCCGTATAGGGCGCCTCGGGGTAGAAGCCGAAAATTCCCGGATAACTCGGGTAAGGCTTTAGGAGAGTAGCGGGCCGGCGGTCCCGGTTCGCGATGACGCGGAGGGGTTATGGCTACGGCTGTCAGCAACATATTCGACCAGGGTTACCCGCAACGTGGAGCGGCGGACTATCGCCCGACCGCGAACGAGGACTTCATGAATCCGGCCCAGCTCGCCTATTTCAGGCATAAGCTGACCGGCTGGAAGGACGAGATCATCCGCGAGAGCGCCGACACGATGGCGCAGCTCAAGAGCGGCCCGATGCGCGAGGCGGACGTCACCGATCGCGCCTCTTCGGAGACCGATTGGGCGATCGAGCTTCGCACCCGCGACCGGCAGCGCAAGCTCATCTCCAAGATCGACTCGGCGCTGCGCCGAATCGACACGGGCGAGTACGGCTTTTGCGAAGTCACCGGAGAGCCGATCTCGCTCGCGCGGCTGGAGGCCCGGCCAATCGCGACGATGACGATCGAAGCCCAGGAGCGCCACGAGCGCAACGAACGAATCAGCCGCGACGACTAAGGGATCGGGATTAGGGGACACTTTGCAAAGCAAAGTGTCCCGGCGCCTGGCTGCCCTTTCTCTCACTGTCCGCGCTGCGAGCCGGCTGTTCGTCTCACGCAGAGATCGCAGAGGCGCAGAGAGGCTGCGCCCTTCAATCCTGGTGACGCTCGCGAGAACCTTCGAAGCGGCACGTCCTCTCTGCGCCTCTGCGCTCTCTGCGTGAAATCCCCGCTCCGGTCGCGGAAGGCGGAGGAACGGTCACGCCAGATAGCAAAACGGGCCCGAGGCTTGCGCCTGGGCCCGTCTTTGTCTCGCGGATCGCGGCGCCTAGTGGAGGCCGGCAATCTCTTCCTTGATCCAGAGCTTTTCCTTCTTGAGGCGGGCCAGGGTCGCCATGTCCGGCAGCGGACGCTGTTCTTCTTCCTCGATGCGCGCTTCGATGTCAGCGTGCTTCGTCTCCAATGCCGAGATATGCGCCTGTTGCATTCCCATCTCCTTTGCTGGTTCGCCAAGGCTATAAACCATCTTCGGGCCGGTCCGTCTCCCTCCGCGCGGGCGGGCGGGCGCATATGTACGGCGGCCCGTCGATAGGCTAATCCTACGCCTTTCCGGGGCGGCTGAGTAGGGGGTGCGAAGGGGGATGCCGGGAAGCGGCGGAAACGAGCTTACGGACTCGCGGCTGGTGAGGCTTCGGATGGAGCATCGCGACCTGGATTCCGCGATCGAGGCGCTGATCGCCTTGCCGGCGCCGGACCAGCTGCAGCTGGCCCGCCTCAAGAAGCGCAAGCTTCGCCTCAAGGACGAGATCGCGCTGATCGAGGACCAGCTCATTCCCGACATCATCGCGTAAGCTAAACCCCCTCTCCCTGCAGGGGAGAGGGAGGGGCCCGCCGCCGCAGGCGGTGGGAGGGCGAGGGCCTGTGCCTCGTTCCCTCACCCTGCCGCCGCTTCGCGGCGACTGTCCCTCTCCCCTTGAGGGAGAGGGACATGCAAGCCCGTCCCCGCACGGCACACCTGCCGCTTTACCTTCTTTGCCGGTTTCCGCCGCTCCGGGTCTGTGGCACCTGTCGCCCATGGCCGAAAACGACGCTCGCATCACTCTGACGCCCAAGCTCGTCGCCTCGCTCTACACCGAGGCGATGGTGCTTGCCGACGAGGTGCGCGCCTATTTCGACCGGCACGGGCGGGACGAGCGCGATTCGCTCGACCCGCTCGCTCGGGTCGGCTTTTCGTGCGAGTCGCTGAAGGTGACGACGCGGCTGATGCACGTCATCGCCTGGCTCCTGACCCAGCGCGCCGCGGAAGCCGGCGAGATCAGTCACCGCCAGGCGCGAAGCTCCGCCCGGCGTCTCGGCGACGCCCCGGAAAGCGACGAGGCGCTGCTCGCCATCCTGCCGGACAACGCCGTCGCCCTGATCAATTCGAGCCGCGACCTCTACGCCCGCGTGGCCCGGCTGGACCAGGGCGCCGTCCCCGCCGCCACCGAGGCTCATCCCAGTCCGGCCAGAAGCCTGCTAAGCCGCCTCGAACGCTCCTTCTGACTGCGCTACACGCGCGCAGATGGACGCTTTCACCTTCTCCTACGGGCCGCGGCTTCGCGCCGGCCCCGCCGCCGCCGAGCGCCTCGCCGAGCTGCTTCCGCCGGGCCCCTGCCTGTTCGTCACCGACGCGCAGCTTCGCGCCTTCGGTCTGCCCGACCGAACGCTGGCGGGGCTCGAGGCCGCCGGGGTCGAGCCGCGCATCTTCGACTCGGTCGAGGCCGATCCGTCGCGCGAAACCTTGCTTGGCGCGGTCGAGGCGGGGCGGGGATGCGCCTCCGTCGTCGGGTTCGGCGGGGGTAGCCCGATGGATGTCGCCAAGCTCGCCGCGTACCTGCTCGGCAGCGGCGACGAACTCGAGGCGATCTGGGGTATCGGCAACGCGACCGGCGAGCGTCTGCCCCTGGTCCTCGTCCCGACTACAGCCGGAACCGGCTCGGAAGCTACTCCGATCAGCGTCATCACCGTCGGCGGAAGCCTCAAGCTGGCGGTCAACAGTGCCCCGCTCACCGCCGACTGGGCGGTGCTCGACGCGGAACTGACGGTCGGCCTCCCGCGCGCGGTGACCGCTGCCACCGGCATCGACGCGATAGTCCATGCGATCGAGGCCTATACCTCGCTTCGGCTGAAGAACCCCGTCTCGGACGCTCTGGCGCGCGAGGCGCTCCGGCTGCTCGCCGGCAACCTGCGGCGGGCCTGCGAGACGCCCAAGGACCGCGACGCGCGCGGGGCGATGCTGCTCGGCGCCCATCTCGCCGGAGTGGCGTTCGCCAACGCGCCGGTCGCCGGGGTGCACGCTCTGGCCTATCCGCTCGGAGGCCATTTCCATGTCCCCCACGGCGTGTCGAACGCGCTGATGCTGACTCATGTGCTGGGCCACAACCTGCACGCCGCGATGCCGCTTTATGCGGAACTCGGCACCCTGCTCGATCCGGCGCTGGCGCAAGTCGGGGCCCAGGCGCAGGCGCAGGGCTTCGTCGAGCGGGTCGGCGCCCTCTGCCGCGAGGCCGGAGTTCCGCTGCGCCTCTCCGAGGTCGGGATCGGGCCCGAGCATCTCGACTTGCTCGCCGCGGACGCGATGAAGCAGGAGCGCCTCCTGGTGAACAATCCCTGCCCGATCAGCGAGTCGGACGCGCGCCGGCTCTACGAGGCCGCGCTTTGAGCCGGGGTCCGCTGAAGAGGCGCGAGGCCTATCCGGCGTGGCGGGAAATCGGCACGCGCTGGGCGGACAACGATGCCTACGGCCACGTCAACAACACGGTTTATTATCAGTGGTTCGACACGGCGGTGAACGCCTGGCTGATCGAAGCCGGGCTGCTCGACGTTGCGGCGGGGGATCCGATCGGCCTCGTCGTCCAGACGGGCTGCCGGTACGCCCGGCCGCTCGCCTATCCGCAAGCCGTCGAGGTTGGGCTTGCGGTCGAGCGGCTCGGCGGATCGAGCGTCCGCTATCGGATCGGCGTGTTCGCCGGGGGCGCCGACGAGGCCGCGGCGGAGGGCTTCTTCGTCCACGTTTACGTGAGCCGCGACAGCCGCCGGCCCGTGCCGCTGCCGGAGGAATGGCGGGCGAAGCTGGAGGCGCTTTTGGCTCCTCCCCGGGACGGGGAGGGGGACCAGGCGAAGCCTGGTGGCGGGGCTGGCACGGACGTCTGAGCCGCCCCTCCACCACGCGCTCCGCGCGCGGTCCCCCTCCCCGTGCCGGGGAGGATCTAAGTTTCGAGCAGCGCCGCCTTCGCCTCCTCATATTCGCGCGCGAGCTGCGCGACATAGTCGCCCGCGCCCTGGACCTTGTCGATCGCGCCGATGCCTTGGCCGGAGCCCCAGATGTCGCGCCAGGCCTTCTTGGAGCCCTCGCCGCCGGCGAAGTCCATCGTCTTCAAATCGCCCTGCGGAAGGTTGTCCGGGTCCATGCCGGAGGCGACGATCGACCCGCGCAGATAATTGCCGCTGATGCCGGTGAAATAGCTCGAATAGACGATGTCCGACGCTCGGCCCTCGACGATGCCTTGCTTATATTCGGGCTGGGCGTTCGCCTCCTCGGTGGCGACGAAGGGCGAGCCGATATAGGCGAGGTCGGCGCCCATCGCCTGGGCGGCGAGGACGGCCCGGCCGGTGGCAATGGCGCCCGAAAGACAGAGCGGCCCGTCGAACCACTGCCTGATCTCCTGCACCAGAGCGAAAGGCGACAAAGTCCCGGCATGGCCGCCGGCGCCGGTCGAGACGGCGATCAGGCCGTCGGCGCCCTTTTCGACCGCCTTGCGGGCGAAGCGGTCGTGGATGATGTCGTGGAGGGTGATCCCGCCCCAGGCATGGACGCCCTGGTTGACCTCGGCGATCGCGCCCAGCGAGGTGATGACGATCGGCACCTTCCACTTGGCGCAGGTCGCCATGTCGGCTTCGAGCCGGTCGTTTGAGCGGTGGACGATCTGGTTGACGGCGAACGGCGCCGAAGGGGTGTCGGGATGGTCCCGGTCCCAGGCGGCGAGCTCCTCGTTTATGCGGTGCAGCCATTCGTCGAGCAGGGTCTGCGGACGCGCGTTCAGCGCCGGAAAGGAGCCGACGATTCCCGCCTTGCACTGGGCGATGACGAGGTCCGGATTGGAGACGATGAAGAGGGGCGCGCCGACGACCGGGAGGCGAAGCCGCGAGAAGATTGGAGGCAGGCTCATTGCGCCGCCTTAACGAGGAATGGGAAATGGGGACAGTTACCATTTTGCCCGATGTCGCCGCGAGACCCGCGCGTCTTCGGTGGAAAATGGCAACTGTCCCCAAAGCGGCGCCGGAGCTAAAGCGCGGCCATGCTGAAGAAGACTTCGCCCGATCTCGACTCGCTCCGGCTGATGGAGGAGCGGCTTCGCTGGCTCTCCGCCTGGACCATCCACAACGCCAACCACCTTCGGCCCTCCACGGACGGGCTCAAGGTCGGCGGCCATCAGGCGAGCTGCGCGTCGATGACGGCGATCATGGCGGCGCTCTACTTCCACGCGCTCGGGCCGAACGACAAGGTGGCGGTGAAGCCCCATGCCGGCCCGGTGCTCCACGCGATCCACTATCTGCTCGGCAGCCAGAGCCGCGAGCAGCTCGAGAATTTCCGCGGCTTCGGCGGCATGCAGTCTTATCCGAGCCGGACCAAGGACCGGATCCCGGTCGATTTCTCGACCGGTTCGGTAGGCCTCGGAGTCGCGGTCACCGCCTTCGCAAGCCTGGTCCAGGACTATCTCCTCGCCCATGGCGCCCTCGCGCCGGAAGAAGCGGGGCGGATGGTCGCGCTGATGGGCGACGCCGAGCTCGACGAGGGCAATATCTACGAATGCCTGATCGAGGCCTATAAGCACGACATCCGCAACTGCTGGTGGATCGTCGACTATAACCGCCAGTCGCTCGACGCGACGACGGCCGAGCGGATGTTCAGCCGCTTCGACGAGATCTTCGCGAGCTGCGGCTGGCGGGTGGTGACCCTCAAATACGGCAAGGCGCTGGAGGCGGCGTTCGGCGAGCCGGGCGGCGAGGCGCTGAAGCGCTGGATCGACGAAGCGGGCAACGCCGATTATGCGGCGCTCACCTATCTCGGCGGCGGCGCCTGGCGGGAGCGGATCGAGCGCGAGGCGCCGGAAGCGAAGCCGGTGCTCGACTCGCGCGACGACGAGACGCTGGCGGCGCTGATGACCAACCTTGCCGGGCACGACATGGCCTCTTTGGTCGAGGCGTTCGACGGCGCCCGCGACGACGTGCCGACCCTGTTCATCGCCTACACGATCAAGGGCTTCGGACTGCCTTTCGCCGGCCACAAGGACAATCATTCCGGGCTGATGAACCCCGGGCAGATCGCGGCGCTGCGCGAGAAGATGGGGATTGCGCAAGGCGAGGAGTGGGAGCCGTGGGCCGGCCTCGGCGGAAATTCGGCCGAGGCGGTTCGGGCGCTCGCGGAAGATTGCCGCATCGCCCGGTCGAAGCGCGACCGGCCGTGGGGCCAGGTGGAGGTTCCGGCCATCCCCGCGCCGGCCGGGGAGGAGCAGTCGACGCAGGCGGCGTTCGGCCGGATCCTGCTCGACCTTAGCCGCGCCGGCGGCGACCTTGCCGACCGGATCGTCACCACTTCGCCCGACGTCACCGTCTCGACCAACCTCGGCGCCTGGGTGAACCAGCGCGGACTGTTCCGGCGCCAGGCGCTGGCCGACGTCTTCGCGCTTGCGAAGATCCCGTCGGCGCAGAAATGGGGCGGGCACGAGGCGGGCCAGCATGTCGAGCTGGGGATCGCCGAGAACAATCTGTTCCTGATGCTCGCCGCGCTCGGCCTCGCCGGCGATCTGTTCGGGACGAGGCTGTTTCCGATCGGAACCGTCTACGACCCGTTCATCGCCCGCGGCCTCGATGCGCTCAACTACGCCTGCTACCAGGATGCGCGCTTCATGCTGGTCGCGACTCCGTCGGGCGTGACGCTTGGACCCGAGGGCGGTGCCCACCAGTCGATCAACCCGCCGCTGATCGCCCTCGGCCAGCCGGGGCTGCGCCATTACGAGCCCGCCTTCGCCGACGAGCTCGCCTTGCTCATGGAGGAGGGCTTCCGGCTGATTCAGGCGCCGGAGGGGGAGAGCGTCTATCTTCGGCTGACCACCCGCACCCTTCGCCAGGTCGAGCGGGCGGACGAAAGCTGGAAGCCGGACGCAATTGCCGGCGGCTATTGGCTTCGCGAGCCGGCGCCGGGGGCGGAGGCGGCGCTCGTCTATTCGGGCGCGATCGCGCCGGAGGCGATCGCCGCCTGGGAGGCGCTGAAGGACGATGTGCCCGGCCTCGGCCTGCTCGCAATCACCTCGCCCGATCTGCTCCACCGCGGCTGGAGCGCAAGGCGGCGCGGGCGCTGGGGCGGGGAGGGTATCGAGCCTTCGCAGATCGAGCGGCTGCTGTCGCCGCTCGCGCCGAACGCCGGCCTCGTCACCCTGCTCGACGGAGCGCCGGCCTCGCTGTCGTGGCTCGGCGGAGTGATGGGACACCGGGTAAGCCCGCTGGGCATCGAGCGGTTCGGCCAGACCGGGAATCTGGACGACCTCTATCGCGAATATCGGCTGGACGTGGACGCCATCGTCGAAGCGGCGGCGGAGCTGTTTCTGGACTAGCCTAACCGTCGCCCCAGCGAAGGCTGGGGCCCCAGCGGGTGAAGAACGCGGACGGCCGGATAGGCGCGGGCTCAACCGGCGGCGCTTTTCACCCCCTGGGGTCTCAGCCTTCGCTGGGACGACGGGAGGGGCGGAACCTCGCCGCCGTTCCTGCGCTCTCTCCTTCGTTCAATTCAGGGAGTAGGCTTATGTTGAAACAGATCATCGGAGCGGCGCTCGGCCGCCGGATCGCCGGACCCAATTCGGGCGGAACGGGCGCTCTGCTCGGCTATCTGGCCCCCGCCGTCGCCCGCCGCGGGCTCGGGCCGCTCGGCCTGCTCCTCGCCGGCGGCTATGTCGCCCGCAAGGTCATCGACCGCCGGCGGGTCCGGCGCGGAGGCGCTTCGGCGTAATTCCGTCCTCCCCGTCTCTAAGCGACGGGGCGGAGGACCGCACGGAACGCGATGAAGGGGCTTCTCCTGACCGGGGAAGCCCCTTTCTTATGCTTCTCCCAACATCCGTTCGGATGGCTTCAGGACGCTACTGGCCGCCGTCATCTTCTTCCGGCTCGTCTTCCGGCGGCGGCTCGCCGCGCTGGGGGGGCGGTCCGGGCGGCGTATCGATCGCCTGCGGGTCGCCCCGGTCCCGGTCGGGCGGCGGCTGGTTCGGCGACGGCTCGGCCGAGAAAGTGACTGCGCCGTTGTCGACCTGCACTCCGACCTGCATCCCGGTGCCTTTGATCGGAACGGCGAGATTGGCGTCGCCGACCTCGATCACCGGATCCTCCTGAACCGGCGGCGCGGCGATCTGGACCGGCGGAGCGCCGGTCGCGGCCGAGGCGAAATCGCGGAAGATGGCGGCCGGGATTCCGCCGCCCGCGACCTTGCCGAGCGAGCTGTTGTCGTCGTTGCCGACCCAGACGCCGATGACCAGATCCTCGGTGAAGCCGATGAACAGGGCGTCGCGGTAATCCTGGCTCGTTCCGGTCTTGCCGAACACCGGCGTGGCGAGTGCGGCGCCTCGGCCGGTTCCGGTCTGGACGACGGCGGAGAGCAGCTCCTTCATCTCGCCGAAGGCGGGATCGCGGGTCTGGCCGGTATAGGTCTTCCAGGCGCGCTGCCACCAGGGCTTGCGCTCTTCCTCGATTCCGAAGGCCGAGACCGGATAGGCGCCGGCCGCCACGGCCGCATAGGCCTGGACCATCTCCAGCAGGGTGACCCCCGAGGTGCCGAGCGCGAGGCTGGGATTGTCGTTGAGCGGGCTGGTCACGCCGAGGTCGCGCGCGGCCCGGATGACGTTGCGCCGGCCGACCTTCTCGGACACCCGCACGGCGGCGACGTTGCTCGACTGGGCGAAGGCGTCGCGAAGCGTCATCTCGCCGCGATATTTGTCGCCGTAATTCTTAGGCTGCCATTCGCCGATGCGCAGCGGCCGGTCCTCGATCCGGTCGTCGGGACGCATCCCGGCGCGCATCGCGGCGAGGTAGACGAACAGCTTGAACGTCGATCCCGGCTGCCGCCGCGCCTGGGTGGCGCGGTTGAACGGGCTTCCCGCATAATCCTTGCCGCCGACCATGGCGACGACCCGCCCGTCCGGCCGCATCGCAACGAGGGCGACCTGCGCCCGGCCGAGGCCGGCGCGGCGGACGCTCTGCAAGGCCAGCTTCTGGAGCCGGCTCTCGAGCGTGGTCTGGACGGTCTGGGCACCGTAGCTGTCTTCCTCCTGCTCGTTGCGGGCGCGGGCGGCGGGAAGAACCCAGTCGGCAAAATAGGTGCCGGTCGGAACGGCTCGCTGCCGCTCGACCTTGAGCGAAGCCGGCTTGAGCGCGCGGGCGGCGCTCGCGCTGATCACGCCGTCGCGCACCATCGCCCCGACCACCACCTTGGCCCGGGCCCTAGCGAGCTTGAGATTGTGGGTCGGCGCAAGCCGCGACGGCGCCTTGACCATCCCGGCCAGCATCGCCGCCTGGGCGACGCTTAGTTTCTCCGGCTCGACGCTGAAATAATGGTGGGCGGCGGCGCGCAGGCCGTAGACGTTGTCGCCGAAATAGACGTTGGAGAGGTAGCGTTCGAGGATCTGCTGCTTGGTCAGCCACGCTTCGAGCCAGAAGGCGATCAGAACCTCCTGCGCCTTCCGGCCCATCGTCCGCTCCGAGGAGAGGAAGCTGGTCTTGGCGAGCTGCTGGGTGATCGTGCTTCCGCCCTCGCGGACCCCGCCGGCGCCGACGTTGCGCCATGCCGCCCGGGCGATGCCGCGCGCGCTGACCCCCATATGATCGTAGAAACGCCGGTCCTCGATCGAGATGAAGGCGGCGGGGACATGCTTGGGAAGGGTGGCGATGCGCACCGGCGCCCTTATGTCGGCGCCGCGCCGGGCGATCGGCTCGCCCTCGGCCGAGAGGAGGGTGAGGCTCGGCGCCGCGACCGGCTGGAGCGACTTCGACAAAGGCGCGGTGATGGCGAGCCAGGCCACGAGCAGCATGAAGATCGCGATCGCGCCTAGGACGACGTGGCGGATCTGCACCCGCGAGAGCAGCCGGCGCCACATCGCCCGCTCGGGGGGCGGCGGATCGGGTGGGGGGAAGGTGGGCCCGCCGGGGTTACGAGAGTCGCCGGGCAAAGGCTGCCACTGGGCCGATTGATCCACACGCATCCCCTGTCACTAGGGCCCGCCCTTCCCATCGGCAATGACCGCGAAGCGGCGAACGGACCTGGGCCGCAGAACGTGTCCCTGTCAGTCGGGTTGCGGATTTTGCGACGAGCCGCCGCTTAGCCTCTCGGGAGCGACGAGGGCGGGGGTCACGCCGAGGCGTTGCAGCCCTTCGGGCCAGCCCGCTCGGGTGACCAGGGCCTCTACGATGGCGGCCATGGCCGGGGCGGTCTGCAGCCCGTAGCCGCCCTGGCCGACCAGCCAGAAGAAGCCTTTCGCATTCGCGTCGAAGCCCGCCGTCGGAGTCCGGTCCGCGACGAAGCTGCGCAGGCCGGCCCAGCGATGCGCGATTCGCGCCACCTTGAGCGTGGTGTAATGTTCGAGCCGGTCGGCGGCGAGGGCGACGTCGTAATCGTCGGGCGCCGCGTCGGAAGGGTCGTCGTCGACCTCGTCGGCGGCGGAGACGAGCAGCTGCCCGGCTTCCGGAAGCATGTAGAAATCGTGGCCGCCGCCGTGGACGAAGGGCCAGGCGGCGACGTCGAGCCCGGCAGGGGGATCGACGACGATGATCGTGCGGCGCTTGGGCTGGAGGCCGATCGGCGCCACGCCTGCCATGCGCGCGACCCGGTCTCCCCATGCGCCGGCGGCATTGACCAGGATCGGCGCGGCGAAGCTTTCGCCGCTTTCGGTTCGCACCGTCCAGCCGGGCTCGATTCTCGATACCCGGCGGCCGGCGAGCACCGTTCCGCCGGCCGCCCGGACCTGCCCGGCGTAGCCGTGGAGCAAGGCGTCGGCGTCGAGCTTGATCCCGCTGCGGTCGAGGATGGCGCGTTCGGCGGCCCTTTGCCCGGTGCGGACCACCGGGCAAAGGGCGGCGAGCCGCTCGGCGTCGATCCATTCGACGGCGTCGGTGAACCGCGCCATCTCGGCCTGGAGGGCGAGAAGGGCGGGCAGTTGCGCCTCGCTCGCCGTGTAGAGCGTGTCCATCGGCCGGCCGACCGGCGTGGCGGCGAAGCCTTCGGGCTGGCGCTCGAAGAAGGTCCGGCTCCAAGCGGTCAGCCCCCGCACCGCGGCGTTGCCGATTCCGAAATGGCTGAACGACACGCTCCGGCCGGAGCTGTGATAGCCGAGCGCCTCCTCCGCCTCGAGCACGACCACCTTGCCGTGCCGGGCGAGCGAGGCGGCGGCGGAGAGGCCCGCGATACCGCCGCCGATGATGAGGAAATCCGTCAAGTCGGGCGCACCTTCGGGTTCGGCAGGAACCGCCTCCTGCCTCGCCTGTTCATAGGGTTCAAGAGATTAGGATCGTTCACGAAGATGGCCACCAAGGCACTGCACGCCGTCCCCACCACCCGCCCCGATTTCCTCAGTCACGATTTCCAGGCCGCACTGGCGCGGTGGAACCGGACCCGGCTTCAGCCCGGCTTGCCGTCGGGGGATTGGGAGAAGGATCTCGACCGCGATCAGCGGATGCTCCGGCTGGAGGCCGCGTTCCTCGATGCGCTGCGCGCCGAGGTCGCCGACGAGGCGGCCGCGGCGCCGACGGATGTCGACGGGTTCATCGCCTGGTTCGAAGCCCTGAAGGAGGAGGGACCGGGGCAGGGCGACCCGCTCTTCCCGTGGATCGCCGAATCCGCCGACCTCGAAGCTTTGCGCTGGTTCCTGGAGCAGGAAGCGGCCGGGGAAGCGGGTTTCGAAGACCTCGTCGCGATGACGCAGGTCAAGTTCCCGGTGCGCGCCAAGCTCGAGCTCGCGCGCAATTACTGGGACGAGATGGGGCGCGGCAATCCCAAGGGCATGCACGGGCCGCTGCTCGACGTGCTGGTCGAGCGGCTCGCGCTCCAGCCGACCATCGCTGGGACGTGCTGGCAAAGCCTGGCGCTCGCCAACGCGATGACGGCGATGGCGACGCGGCGCGATTTCGCCTTCCACTCGATCGGCGCGCTCGGAGCGATCGAGCTGACCGCCCCGGATCGCTCGGCCTGCACCGCGGCGGGGCTCAAGCGGCTCGGCTTCACCGGGCGGGAGCGGCATTATTTCGACCTCCATGCCGTACTCGACGTCCGCCACTCCGAGGAGTGGAACAAGGAGGTCCTCGCGCCGCTCGTCGCCGAGGATCCGGCGCGTGCGGTGGCGATCGCGGAAGGCGCCCTGATGCGACTGAGGTGCGGCGCGAGGTGCTACGAGCAGTATCGCGCGGAGCTTTGGGGGTAGGGTGTGAGCCGTTAGTCTTCCATCGCGTGAGCATCCCTCTGCCGTCATGCTGAACTTGTTTCAGCATCCAGCGGTGAACCGCCTCGTGGGTGGAGAACTGGACCCTGAACCAAGTTCACGGTGACGGCCTCGCCTCAGGACCGGCGGAGTTCCAGATTTCGACCGGCCTTTACCGCCTCGGCGATACCGGCCTTCTTTCCTTGAGATCGAATTCGTCGCCGTTCGAAAGGACGTGCACCCGCACGTCATGCATCGACAGCGCGCATTCCGCCCGCGCCTCGGCGACGTTGCAATAGGAGACGTCGCTTCCGTCGACGACGTAGACGGCGCCGCTTCCGATGACCTTGAACCCGTCGCCATGCACCATTGCCGCGGTGTTCTCGTCGATGCCCATTCCGAGCACCCGCGGATTGTGCGCGACGGCGCCGATCAGGCGGCCGAAGCGGCCGCGCTCGGCGAAATGCTGGTCGATGATGACGTCGCGGATCAGGCCCATTCCCGGCGCCATGTGGAGGTCGCCGATTCGGTGCGTCTCGCGGCTTGCGCCCTTGATCAGCATCGTCTCGCTCATCACCGAAGCGCCCGCCGAAGTGCCGGCGACCACTCCGCCGCGCTCGAAGATGCGGCGGATCTTGGCCTCGATCCCGGTATCGCCGATCTGGCTGGTGATCCGCAGCTGGTCGCCGCCCGAGAAGAACACGCCGGCGGCGTCGTCGAGGACGTTGAGCTTGTCCCGGTCCCCGGCCTCGGAACGATCGAGCACGTAGAGCTCGACCAGCTCGCCGACGTCGAGGTCCGCGAAGGCCTTTTGATACTCGTCGAAATAGCCTTCCGGCTGGCGGCTCGCGACGGTGGCGAGGACCAGCTTGCCGCCGCGCACGTGGCGGGCGACCTCCCGCAATATTGCCCGCGGCCCGTTCGGATCGCGATCCTCGTGCCCGCCGATGATGATCAGGCAGCCGGGGCGGCGGGTTTCGTCGTCAGCCACGTCTCTCTTCGTCCTTCTTCAGAAATGCCCTGGGTTCATCCATGGCGCTGTCGACATACGCGACGGCGAACATCGGGCTGTTATGCGCCCAGCCGATCGTCCCGTCCTTGCCGATTCCGATCCCGCCGCCGTCGGCCCCGGCGCCGCCGGTGCCTGGAAGCTTCGCGACCGACTTGGCGATCGCCTGCTCCACCCCTTCGCCGTCCTCCAGCGAAGCCATGATCCTCGCCGCGAGGGCGAGGCGTGTGATCGTCTCGCCGTCGCCCGAGAAGGAGACGGCGCCGACATGGTTGTCGGCATAGAGGCCGCCGCCGGGAAGCGGGCTGTCGCCGATCCGGCCGACCTTCTGGCCGTTCAAGCCGCCGGTGGAGGTGCCCGCCGTGAGGTTGCCGCCGCGGTCCATGGCGACCGCTCCGACCGTGTCGTGAGCGCCCTCCGCGGCAATCGATTCCTTGTCGCGCTCGGCGAGCAGCTCCTCGTGGCTGGCGAGGGGGAAGCCCTGTTCCCTCGCAAAGGTGAGGGCGCCCTCGCCGACCAGCAGAACCTCTTTCTCGCCCAGCAGGCGGCGAGCCACGCCGATCGGATTTCGGACGTGCTTGATCGCGCCGACGGCCCCGGCGCCGAGGTTGCGGCCATCCATCAGCCCGGCGCACATCTCGACCTCGCCGGCGAGATTGGGCACGGAGCCGCGGCCGGCGTTGAACACCGGCAGATCCTCGAGCGTGCGGATCGCCGCCTCGACCGCGTCGACCGCGCCGCCGCCTTTCGCGAGCACCGCCCCGCCCGCCTCGGCGGCGCGGCGGATGCCGTCGCGATTGGCCTCCTCCTCGGCCGAATCCCAGGGTTTCGCGCCGCCGTGGACGATCAGGGCCCAACGGCCCTCGGTCCTCCCGAACATGCTTATTCGGCGGCCACCAGAGGGGCTCGGGTGCCGGTGCGCATGGCCGGCGGCTTGAACGCGTTCACCTGCTCCCAGGCGGCGTGGACGTCGGTCGGGGTGATGACGATGAGATCGCCGGGCCGCGCCATGGCGAGCGCGGCGGCGGTCGACGCGCCCTCGCCGGCGATGAGGTGGATATGATCGTCGGCTCGGCCCGCCTCGAGCGCGCCTTCCTTGAGCAGCCCCATCACCTCGCCGCGCGGGCGGCCGCGGGTCGCCGGATCCTCGCGGAAGATGAGCTCGTCGAAGATCCCGGCGGCGATCCGCCCCAGTTCCTGTATGTCCTGGTCGCGGCGGTCGCCGGCCATCGACACCGTTCCGATGGTGCGCTTGTAGCGGTGGCTAAGGCCCTTCACGACTTTTCCGAGCGCCTCCAGCCCGGCAGCGTTGTGCGCATAGTCGACGATCACCCGGAAGCCGTGAGCGTCATGGACGTTGAGGCGGCCCGGATTCTGCTCGAAGGTCGAGCGGAACTGGCTCATCGCCGAGCGGACGGTGAGGATCGGGACGTCATGGGCAAGCGCCATAGCGGTGGCGGCCAGCGCATTGGCGACGTTGAATTCCGCCATTCCGTGGAGGGTGGCCGGGATGTCGCCGGCCTTCATCACGAACTCGCGGCGATTGTCCTCGTAGAGGACGATGGTTCCGCCTTCCTCGCCCGGCTCGCGGACCACGGCCATTCCGCCGTCGTCGATATGCTCGAGGAGGAGGGGCGACATCTCGGCTCCGCCGTTGAGCGAGAACCAGACGATTCGCCCGCCCGCGCGCCGGGCCATCCTCACGACCAGGGGATCGTCGGCGTTGAGGATCGAATAACCGTCGCGGCGCACCGCCTCGACTACCACCGACTTGACGTGGGCGAGGTCCTCGACGGTGTGAATGCCCTTGAGGCCGAGATGATCGGCGGTGACGTTGAGGCACGCGGCGATGTCCGCCTCCTGATAGGCGAGGCCCTCGCGAAGAAGCCCGCCGCGCGCGGTCTCCAGAACCGCCACCTCGACGGTCGGATCGCGAAGGATCATCCGCGCGCTTCTCGGGCCGGTCGCGTCGCCCTCATGGGTCAGGATGTCGTTGATATAGACTCCGGTGGTCGAGGTGAGGCCGACGGTGCAGCCGGTGTAGCGGAGGATGTGCTTCGTCATCCGCCCGACCGTCGACTTGCCGTTGGTGCCGGTGACGGCGAGGATCGGGATACGGGTCTTGCGCCCGCGCGGGAACAGCATCTCGACGATCGGCTTGGCGACGTCGCGGGGAGCGCCTTCCGAAGGCTCGATATGCATTCGAAGCCCCGGCGCCGCGTTCACCTCGATGACCCCGCCGCCGGTCTCGCGCACCGAGCGGCTGATGTCGGGGCAGACGAAGTCGACTCCGCACACGTCGAGGCCGACGATGAGCGCGGCGCGACGCGCGATCTCGGCATTGTCCGGGTGGATCTCGTTGGTCCGGTCGACCGCGGTTCCGCCGGTCGAGAGGTTGGCGGTGGCGCGGAGCTGGACGACCTGCTCCGCCTCCGGAATGCTGTCGGGCGTGAGCCCTTCGCGCGACAGGAATTCCTCTACGATGGGGTCGATGCGGATCCGGGTCATGACGTTCTCATGGCCTTCGCCGCGGCGCGGATCCTGGTTCACCTGGGCGACGAGCTGGCGGATGCTGCTCACCCCGTCGCCGACGACCCGCGCGGGAATGCGCTCGGCCACCGCAACCATCTTGCCTCCGACGACGAGGATCCGGTGATCGTTGCCGGCGAAGAATTGTTCGACGATGACGTCGCGGGTCTTGGCCTGCGACCGGGCCTCGCGGAAGCCGAAAAGCAGCTGCTCCTCGTTCATGATCCCGATCGTCACGCCGCGGCCGTGATTGCCGTCGAGCGGCTTGGTCACCAGCGGATAGCGAAGCCGTTTCGCCGAGCGCACCGCCTCGTCCTCGCCTCGAACGACGACTCCGCGCGGCACCGGCACTCCGGCCTCGTCGAGCAGCTTCTTGGTGAGGTCCTTGTTGCCGGCGGTGTCGGCCGCGACCAGCGACGTCCGGCCGGTGATCGACGCTCGCAGCTTCTGCTGGAACTTGCCGTGCCCGAGCTGGAGCAGGCTCTTCTCGTCGAGCCGCATCACCGGGATACCGCGCCGCACGGCCTCGTCGACGAGCGCCTTGGTCGTCGGCCCGAGCGAGGTTCGGCGGACCATCCGGGTCAGCGCGTCGATCCGCCGGTCGAAGTCGAACGGGCCGTCCGGCGCGTAGATGCGATCGAGGCCCGACACTCCGGCGAGATCGGGCGGGAGAAGCGAATCGACCAGCTCGAGCGCGATCCGCCCGGCCATCAGCCCGACTTTCTCCTCGTTGTAGGCGAACATGACGTTGTAGACGCCCGGGCGCTGCTTGACCGCGCGGGTCTTGCCCCGCACCGCGCGCGATCCGGCGATCGTCTGAAGCTCGAGCGCGACATGCTCGACGACGTGGCCGAGCCAGGTTCCCTCGACCAGACGCTTCTCGAAGCCGCCGCGGACCTTCAAGGAGCAGCGGTGGCGGCCCACTCCGGGCAGCCTCGCCAGGAGCGCCTCGGTAAAGCCGGGGATGCGGTTGGTGGGCCATTCCTCCATCCGGCCGAGGTCGAGCTGAACCCGGACCATCGGGGTGTGGCTGTAATAATGAGGGCCGCGATAGACGCCCACCTCGACCACCGACATCGCCGCGGTCAGCTGCGCCGTGGCCGGGTCGGTCTTCGTTCCGAAGAACATTAAGTTCCCCCGTTGCTCTTCACTGCTGGAAGCCCCCACAGGATCCGGCGCAGAAGAGACCGGTTCGGGGGCGACATGAGCCCCTTAAACCCGCGGAAACAGGCTCAAGTTCCGGAAGTACAAGCTGATCTGGGTTAGTACGGTGCCGGAATGAGGCGGTCGTCGAACCCGTCGTCCCAGCGAAGGCTGGGACCCCAGGGGGTGAAGAACTCGGCGCCTTTCACCCGCACCACTACCGTCGTCCCAGCGAAGGCTGGGACCCCAGGGGTGAAGAACTCGGCGCCTTTCACCCGCTGGGGCCCCAGCCTTCGCTGGGGCGACGGGTGGCATCCGAATTCGCGCGAGCTTAAGAAGCCCCCGAGGAGACAGACGAATGGCCGATCGCGTGCTTCCCCCCGAGAGCGTCGTCGCCGCAGCTCATGCGAATTCTGAAAGCTACGAGGCGCTGTACCGGCGATCGCTGGCCGATCCGGACGGCTTCTGGCGGGACGAGGCGGCCCGGCTGGACTGGACCCGGGCGCCGACCCGCATCGGCGACTGGTCGTTCGACCCGGTCGACATCAAATGGTTCGAGGACGGCGTCCTCAACCTGTGCCACAATTGCGTCGACCGCCACCTTGCGGCCCGGTCGGATCAGCCCGCAATCCTCTTCGAAGGGGACGAGCCGGGGAGCGGCCGGACGGTCAGCTATGGCGCGCTCTACCGCGAGGTCGTCGCCATGGCGAACAGCCTCAAGGCGCTGGGCGCGGGGAAGGGCGACCGGGTCACGCTCTACATGCCGATGATCCCCGAGGCTGCCGTAGCGATGCTCGCCTGCGCGCGGATCGGCGCGGTCCATTCGGTCGTGTTCGGCGGCTTCTCGCCCGAAGCGCTTCACGGCCGGATCGAGGATTGCGCCAGCCGCTTCGTCGTCACCGCCGACGGCGGCCGGCGCGGCGGAAAGCTCGTTCCCTTGAAGGCCAATGTCGACTCCGCCTTGGCGAAGGGCACGCCGGTCGAGGCCGTGCTCGTCGTGCGCCACCTCGGCAACGACATCGCCTGGGAGGAGGGGCGGGATCACTGGTTCAACAGCGTTCGCGAGACCGTCCCCGACGACTGCCCCTGCGAGCCGATGAACGCCGAGGATCCGCTGTTCATCCTCTACACCTCGGGTTCGACCGGAAAGCCCAAAGGCGTCCTCCATACCACCGGCGGCTACGCCGTCTGGACGGCGACCACCTTCCACTACGTTTTCGACTACAAGCCCGGCGAGATCTTCTGGTGCACCGCCGACGTCGGCTGGGTCACCGGCCACAGCTACGTCGTCTACGGGCCGCTCCTCAACGGCGCGACCAGCCTCGTCTTCGAGGGCGTTCCCAACCATCCCGATTTCAGCCGCTTCTGGGACGTGGTCGAGCGCCACCGGGTGAACATCTTCTACACCGCGCCGACCGCGATCCGGGCGCTGATGCGCGAAGGCAATGAGCCGGTGAGGAAGCACGACCGTTCCTCGATCCGCCTGCTCGGAAGCGTCGGCGAGCCGATCAACCCGGAAGCGTGGCGCTGGTATCACAAGGTGGTGGGCGAGGGGCGCTGCCCGATCGTCGACACCTGGTGGCAGACCGAGACGGGCGGGATCATGATCACCACTTTGCCCGGGGCGCATGCGATGAAGCCGGGCAGCGCCGGCCGCCCCTTTTTCGGAGTGGAGCCGCAGCTGGTCGGCCCGGCGGGTGAGGTGCTTCAGGGGGCCGGCGAGGGCAATCTCTCCATCGTCCGCTCCTGGCCTGGCCAGATGCGAAGCGTCTACGGCGACCATGACCGGTTCGTGCAGACCTACTTCAGCACCTATCGCGGCAAATATTTCACCGGCGACGGCTGCCGCCGCGACGAGGACGGCTATTACTGGATCACCGGCCGGGTCGACGACGTCCTCAACATTTCGGGGCACCGCCTCGGAACGGCGGAGATCGAGAGCGCGCTGGTCTCCCACCCCTCGGTGGCCGAGGCGGCGGTGGTCGGCTACCCGCACGATATCAAGGGGCAGGGCATCTACTGCTACGTCACCCTGATGGAGGGGGAGGAGCCGAGCGAGGCCCTGGAGCGCGAGCTCAAGCAGCATGTCCGCACCGAGATCGGCCCGATCGCCACGCCCGACATCCTCCACTTCACCCCCGGCCTGCCCAAGACGCGCAGCGGCAAGATCATGCGCCGGATCCTGCGCAAGATCGCCGAGAACGAGTTTGGAAGCCTCGGCGACACCAGCACGCTGGCCGAGCCGGCTCTGGTCGACTCGCTTATCGAGGGACGGCGCAACCGCTAGCGCGCGTCCTCTCGCGCCGCCGGAGCCCGTGGAGCCGGATCACAGCTTCATCACGCCGCGGCGCGGTTCGCGGGTGCCCACCGACTCCTCGCAGAGCGGCGCCCCGGCGTCGAGAAGGGCCTGCCGGCGGCCCTGCGGCCCGGTCGAAAGCTGCGCCTGCTCGAATGGGACGAGGGACGTGAAGCACGGCTCCGCAAAGGCCCGGCCGACGAAGGCGGCGGTTCGGGGCCAGCGCTCCGGGTCCGGTTCGAAGCCGACGATGGCGCCGTTGCGGAAGAAGGTCGCGACGGTGATGTCCGCAAGGCCGATCGCTTCGCCGAAGAGGAAGCCTTCGCCGGGAAGCTGCGCTTCGAGATAATCCATTTCGCGCGGCAGGTCCTCGCCGAGCGTCTTGGCGATCCGGGCGGCGTCGCCCGGCTCGCCCCAGACGATGGGGTGGACGAATTTCGGGTAGAACAGGCCCCAGATGAAGACGTCGCCGAGCCTCGTATCCGCATATTCCTCGAACCAGCGGGCGCGGGCGCGGTCGTCCGGATGCGGCGGGAGAAGCGGCGGCTCCGGACTGGTCTCGTCGAGCCAGGCGCAGATGACCGAGGAATCGCACAAGGTGAGGCGATCCGTGACAAGGACGGGAATGCGCCGGAGCGGGCTCAGCCGGTCGAACTCGTCGCCGCCGTAGAACGGCGTGATCGGGTCGATTTCATAGGCGATCCCCTTCAGCGCGAGGCACGCCAGGACCTTGCGGACGTAGGGGCTGACGTAGCTGCCGACGATCTTCATGAATGCTTCCTCTGGGTATGGATGGGAGTCGCGGGCGGCCCGCATCGTCGGGCCGCCGCGTGTCACAAGGCGCGGCCGACGACTTCCTTCATGATCTCGCTGGTGCCTCCGAAGATGCGGGTGACCCGGGCGTCGCGCCACAGCCGGGCGATCGGATATTCGTTCATGTAGCCGGCGCCGCCGTGGAGCTGGAGCGAGGCGTCGCACACCTCCCATTGAAGCTCGGTGTGCCAAAGCTTGGCGGCCGACGCTTCGGCGGCGGTGAGCTCGCCGGCCATGTGCCGGGCCAGCGCCCAGTCGAGATGCGCCCAGCCGACCTGGAGCCGGGCGGCGAGGCCGGCGAGGGTGAATTTGGTGTTCTGGAAATCGAACACCGTCTTGCCAAAGGCCTTGCGCTGCCGGGTGAAGGCCAGGGCCTCGTCGAAGGCGCGCTGGGCCGCCGCTTGGGCGGAGACGGCGATCGAGAGGCGTTCCTGGGGCAGTTGGTTCATCAGGCAGGCGAAGCCTGCGCCTTCCGCCCCAAGCAGGTTTTCCGCCGGCACTCGAAGGTCGGAGAAGAACAGCTCCGACGTGTCCTGCGAATGGAAGCCGATCTTGTCGAGGTTACGCCCGTGCGCGAAGCCTTCGCGCTCCGCCTCGACGAGGAGGAGCGAGACTCCGCGCGCACCCAGCGAAGGATCGGTCTTGGCGACGACGATGACGAGATCGGCGTGCTGGCCGTTGGTGATGTAGGTCTTCGAGCCGTTGAGGACGTAGGCGTCGCCGTCGCGGCGGGCGGTGGTAGCGATGCCCTGCAGGTCGGAGCCGGCGCCGGGCTCGGTCATCGCGATCGCGGTCACCGTCTCGCCCGATATCATCCTTGGGAGCCAGCGGCTTTTCTGGGCCTCGCTGCCGTAGGCCACGAGATAGTCGGCGACGATGTCGGAATGGAGGGTGATGCCGGAGGTCGAGCCGGCATAGCCCAGCTCTTCGTCGATGACCGCGTTGAAGCCGAAGTCGAGCCCGGGGCCGCCATAGGCTTCCGGCACCGTCGGGCAGAGCAGCCCCGCCTCGCCGGCCTTGGTCCAGAAGGCGCGCTCGACGATCCCTTCTTCCTCCCAGCGGTCCATGTGGGGGAGGAGCTCGCGCGCGAGAAAGCGGCGGACCTGGTCGCGGAAGGCGTGGTGGTCGGCCGAGAAAGCGGTCCGGCGGGCGGTGTCGAGCATCAGGCGGGGTCCTCGAAACGGGGAGCGGGGGCGGGCTGGACCATTCCGCCGACGGTGGCGAAGGTGCCGCGGGCGGCGTTGTGGGGATGGGCGGGAGCCTCGGCCAGCGAGAGGATAGGGGCGAAGCAGGCATCCGTGAACTGCAGCAATTCGCACCAATGGGCCCGCGGATGCTCCCGGAAACGGCGGCGAAGCTCCTCGCCGAGTCCCGGATCGTGCTGGCCGCTCTCCAAGCCCATCCGCGCCTTCAGAACCGCGAAGAAGCGCGGCTCGAGCGCTCCGACCGCCACCCACGCGTCGTCGGCGCACTGGTAGACCGCGTAATAAGGCGCTCCGCCGTCGAGCAGGTTCACGCCGCGCTCGTCCTTCCACATCCCGGCGGCGCGGAGCGACCAGGTCAGCGCCGAGAGAAGCGCCGCACCGTCCACCATCGCGCAGTCGATCACCCGCCCGCGCCCGCATTCCCGGGCCGACAGGATCGCGGCGACCATCCCGAAGGCGAGAAGCATCCCGCCGCCGCCAAAGTCTGCGACCGCGTTGACCGGCGGAACCGGCGGTCCCCCGGCCGGCCCGTAGGTGTGGAGCGCGCCGGCAAGCGCGATATAGTCGATGTCGTGCCCGGCCGTGCCGGCGAGAGGCCCGCTCTGCCCCCAGCCGGTCATCCGCCCGTAGACGAGGCGGGGATTGTCCGCGCACAGCACGTCCGGGCCGAGCCCGAGCCGCTCCATCACCCCCGGCCGGAAGCCTTCGATCAGCCCGTCCGATTGCGCCGCCAGATCCCGGACCCGCGCCGCCCCCTCGGCCGAGCGAAGGTCTAGCCGGACGGTCGAGGCGCGCGAGCGGGCGAGGATGTCGAATTGCGGCGGGATCGCCGGCGGCTCGTCGACCCGCTCGATCCGGACGACGCTTGCACCATGATCGGCGAGCATCATCCCGGCGAACGGCGCCGGCCCGAGCCCGGCCAGCTCGACGATCCGCACCCCTTCCAACACCCCGCCCATCCCCCGGCTGTAGCGCCGCCGGCGCCCCGTCGCCAGCCGCGATGCCGCGGCCGGCGGAGTCTACCGATCCGAGTTCGAAATGGCGGCAATTAAGGCCGCCTGCTCGATTGACCGCCTAAATAATTAAGCGCCCAGTATCGCGGCGATTCGGACGGTGTCGGAATCTTTTTAAGTCCTCCTCCTGGCAATAGGGGTAGAGAATATGCGCAGGCCCAAGGCGCGGCGGGCGGAGCTTGCCGTGATTACTTTTGCGATAGTGGGAGCGATCCCCGCCCTTGCCATGGCGAGCGAGACGATCAACTACAGCTACGATGCCAAGGGGCGGCTGGTGAAGGTCGAGCGCAGCGGCACCGTCAACAACAACGTCACCGCCAATTACAGCCACGACAAGGCCGACAACCGGACCAATGTCACGGTCACCGGCTCGCCCAACGCGCCGCCGCCCTAAGGGGTGGTCCAAAGTATTACTTTGGACCCGGTTCTCGCGGCCACCTTCTCGTCTGGAATTTTGCAGACATGAAATCGACGCCCCTCCGGGCGCGCGCCTTGGCGTGCGCGCTGCTCGCCGGAACCTTCTACACCGGCCTCGCCGCGGCGCCCGCCTCGGCGCAGGGCACGCCGACCTTCCGCAACCTCGACGGCAACGGCGTCGACCTGGTCAAGGGCGACTTCCTGACCAGCCTGCCGGAAGGCTCGATCGGCTCGGGCGAGGCGGAGCTGACGCTGCTGCGCATGGTGGGCGCGACCGGCTCGAACGGTACGACCGGATCGAGCCAGTGGGACCATATATTGTTCAACATCACCTCAACCGGCACCTATGTCGACTTCGGCGCCCGGCTGGACAAATTCCCCGGCGCGGAGACCCGCGGATCGAGCCTGGCGGGGAGCGGCAACACCTACGATTACCGCGCGCCCGACGGCACCGTCATCGCCTTCACCGATCCGAGCCCGGGCGGCGATTCGACCTATTGCGACGGCACCGCCCAGCCGTCCTGCGTCCTCCTTCCCACCACGATCACCTCGCCCGACGGCAAGACGGTGACCATCCACTACGAATATTCGCACATCTGCATCCGCCAGCCGCCGCCCCAGAATCCCGACGAGGATCCGCTGCCCGACGTCTGCCAGAACACGGCGCGGATCGGCTCGGTTTCGAACAGCTTCGGCTACGAGGTGCGCTTCTCCTATTTGTCGGGGCCGGTCACCTCGGGCTCGGTTCCGGCGAGCTTCTTCCAGCGCACCAAGGCGGTGTTCCGCAACAGCGCCAGCGGCACCACCGACCTCGCCACCGTCACCTACGCCTATCCCTCCGCCGGCGTCGTCGACGTCACCGACACCGCCGGCCGGGCGTGGCGGGTGACCAGCGGCTCGACCTATTACGGCATCCGCCGCCCCGGCGTCTCCACCGACTCGTTCGGCGCCAGCCTGAGCGGCGGGGTGGTCACTTCGGTGACGAACGCGGGCGTCACGACGGGTTATTCGCGAAGCGTGTCCGGGACCACCGCGACGATGACGATCACCAACGCCTTGAGCCAGGTGTCGACCGTGGTGTCGAACCTGACGACCGGGCGGCCGACCTCGGTGACGGACCCGCTGTCGCGCACCACCAGCTACCAGTATGACAGCGACGGCCGGCTGACCCGTGCGACCGCGCCGGAGGGGAACTACACCGCCTACACCTACGACAGCCGCGGCAACGTGACGCAGACCGAGGCGGTGCCAAAGGCCGGCTCCGGACTTCCGTCCATCGTCACGACGGCGAGCTTCGACTCGACCTGCTCCAACCCCGTCACCTGCAACAGCCCGAACAGCACGACGGACGCGCGCGGCAACACCACCGACTACACCTACGACTCCACCCACGGCGGCGTCCTCACCGTCACTGCCCCGGCCCCCACGACCGGCGCGACCCGCCCGCAGACCCGCTACAGCTACACGCTCACCAACGGCGAGTACCGGCTGACCGGCACCTCCCAATGCCAGACGAGCTCGAGCTGCACGGGCACCGTCGACGAGGTGGTGACGTCGATTGCCTACGACGCCAACGGCAACGTCACCTCGACCAACTCGGGCAACGGCGCTGGGACGCTCACCGCGACCAGCGCGATGACCTACGATTATCTCGGCAACCTCCTGACCGTCGACGGGCCGCTGTCCGGGACGGCGGACACGGTGCGGATGCGCTACGACTCCGGCCGGCGGCTGATCGGCACGGTGTCGCCCGATCCGGACGGGGCGGGGGCGCTCAAGCATCGCGCGACCCGCAACACCTACGACTCCACCACCGGCCTCCTGACAAAGACCGAGCAGGGCACGGTCAACAGCCAGTCGGATACGGACTGGGCGGCGTTCTCGACGCTGCAGGAAGTGCAGACGGGCTACGATACCAATGCCCGCCCGGCGACGCAGAGCCTGGTGTCCGGGAGCACGACCTACGCGCTCACCCAGACCAGCTACGACGCGCTCGGCCGGCCGGAATGCACCGCCCAGCGGATGAACACCGCCGCCTACGGCTCGCTCCCGACCAGCGCCTGCACGCTCGGCACCGCTGGCAGCTTCGGCCCGGATCGCATCGTGAAGACGTTCCGCGATGCGGCAGGTCAGGTGACCAAGACCACCACCGCTCTGGGCGTCACCGGAGTCGAGGCCGACGCTGTCACCACGACCTACACGTCGAACGGCCTCGTCCAGACCGTCACCGACGCCGAGAACAACAAGACGACCTACGTCTATGACGGCCACGACCGGCTGTCGCAGACGCAGTACCCTTCCGCCACGAAAGGCGCGGGCACGAGCAACAGCTCGGACTACGAGCAACCGACCTACGAGAACACCGCCGGTGGCACGCGTACATCGGGCACAGTGGTCGCGTTCCGCAACCGCGCCGCCGAGTCGATCGGCTTCACGACGGACGCGCTGGGCCGGGTGGCCGCCAAGGACCTGCCCGGCAGCGAGCCGGACGTGTCCTACACCTACGACCTGCTCGGCCGGATGACCGGCGCGTCGGAGACCGGCAACAGCCTGTCGTTCACTTACGACGCGCTCGGCCGCAACCTGACGCAGGTGGGGCCGCAGGGGACCGTCACATCGACCTGGGACATCGGCGGCCGGCGCACCCGCATCGCCCATCCGGATGGGTTCTACGTCGACCAGGAATATCTGGTGACGGGCGAGACCACCGCGATCCGCGAGAACGGCGCATCGTCAGGCGTCGGAGTGCTGGCCACCTACGCCTGGGACGATCTCGGCCGCCGAACCTCGCTTACCCGCGGTGACGGCTCCGTGCAGAGCTACAGCTACGACGCCGCGTCCCGGCTGACCCAACTCGCCGACGACTTGGTTGGTACGGCGTACGACCAGACGCTAGGGTTCGGCTACACGCCGGCCTCGCAGATCGCGTCGAACACGCGCAGCAACGACGCCTACGCCTGGACGGGGCACTACAACGTCAACCGAAGCTACACCGCCAACGGGCGCAACCAGTATACGGCGACGGGCTCGATCACGCCGACCTACGACGCGAAGGGCAACCTCACGTCCGCCGGCAGCACGACCTACACCTACAGCTCGGAAAATCTGCTGACCTCCGCGAGCGGCGGGATTGCGCTCGCCTACGATCCGGCAATGCGCCTCTACCAGACGTCGGGGGGCAGCGCGGGTACGACCCGGTTCGGCTACGACGGCAGCGCCCTGATCGCGGAGTATAACAGCTCCAACGGAATGCTCCGACGCTACGTGCATGGCCCCGGCACCGACGAGCCCTTGGTCTGGTACGAAGGCTCCGGCACGACAGACCGCCGGTTCCTGCACACGGACGAACGCGGCAGCGTGGTGGCGGTGACGAACAGCTCGGGTACGACGCTCAACGTCAACGGCTACGACGAATATGGCATCCCCAGCTCAGGCAATGTCGGGCGGTTCCAATATACCGGCCAGGCTTGGCTGGCCGAGCTGGGCATGTACTATTACAAGGCGCGCATCTACTCGCCCACTCTGGGCCGGTTCCTGCAGCCGGATCCCATCGGCTACGGCGACGGGATGAACATGTACGGCTATGTCGGCGGCGATCCGATGAACGGCACCGACCCTACCGGCACGAGTGAATTCGCAAGTAACCGGGCCTACCCTATAGATAATGACGATGAATGGGCACCGCAAAAGGGCGTAAATCTGATCGCTTTGGCTGGCGGGCACAGCTATGACGGGATGGGAACGTCGGACCTTGTACGCATGGCAGGGGGACGCGTTGAAACGCTTCAGTATGAGCGCTTCCAGGCCGTCGTAGCGAGGTTGAACTTTCTCTCGGCCGCCACGGGATTCAGCGTCGCGTGTCTGCTAAGTGAGGCTTGCAGCGGCCACGGCGGTGCCTCGGTTAATTACCAGGTCAAGAACATCGTAACAGCGAAAAACTGGATTAACACTCCGCCCGATTTTTTCGTACATGTGGCAGCAGGGCACTTTGGCGCGGACGACAGGTTCGACTCAAAATTCGCTCTTAAGTTTCAGAACGTTACATCAATGATTTCCTTGGCACAGTATGCGGCTAACTATGGCGCGATGCGGCCGGGGGACTTTCCCGGAACCTTCATCTACACAGTCCGGTACACCGGTGTTGTGGGGTATCTTAGAGGCACCGGGGCTCCCACTAACTTTTTGACTTTAGTCGTTGTAAAGATGAATACGTTTTATCACGGACTTCCCGAATACAGAGCTAAAACGATGTACCCGGGCCTTAGCAGGGACTGAACTATGATCATCAGTATCAGCAACGTTATTGACGGCTATATAGGAACCGATCGCGCAAACATGACGCTTGATCAGTCTGAACTCGTAACAGGAGATATAAAAGTCTGCTTTTCGGGAGAGAGCGGAAATAAGTCGGAAGAATATGAAAAAAGGTTCGTGAATATACCGTTAGCCATTTCCGAAACCTTTATATTTTTGGACAGAACTATACTTCATGGCTGCGACACTTGGAAAATGTACTTTACGCCGTTTGTAGACGGACATGTGGAAGGATCGGATTTAGTGATCACCAGAGGTGTAAAAGGAGGAGGCACTAAGGTCCTGGAAAGACTGTCTCCGGAAAAAATACGTGAGACCAAGAAGACTCTCAAGCAATTTGCCCGTAGGTTCGGTTGCTTAAAACCTTCGCCTGACGCAATTTCTCGGCAGCGTTAGGCTTGTGGTGTGCCACCGGCGACAGTGAGGTAACTGGCGCTCGCGCATCGCGCATCCGGACGGGTTCTACGTCGACCAGGAATATCTAGTGACAGGCGAGACCACGGTGCGGCGCGAGCTCGGGCGCCGGCGTGCTCGCCTCCTACGCGTATGACGATCTCGGCCGCCGCTCTTCGCTTACCCGCGGCGACGGCTCGGTGATGAGTTACAGCTACGACGCCGTATCGCGGTTGACCCAGCTCGCCGACAATCTGGTGGGCACCGCCTAAACTATCCGGTGACAGCTACGTAGCTGTCACCAGCGGCCACCACCGGCGCGACCCGCCCGCAGACCCGCTACAGCTACACCCTCACCAACGACGAGTATCGGCTGACCGGCACCTCGGCCTGCCAGACCGGCTCGAGCTGCACGGGCACGGCCGACGAGGTGGTGACCGCGATCGCCAACGACGCCAACGGCAACGTCACCTCGACGAGCACCGGCAACGGCGCGGGAACGCTCACCGCCGCGAGCAGCATGACCTACGATTACTCCGGCAACCTCCTGACCGTGGACGGGCCGCTGTCCGGCACCGCCGACACGGTGCGGATGCGCTACGATTCCGGCCGGCGGCTGATCGGCACGGTGTCGCCGGACCCCGACGGGGCGGGAGCGCTCAAGCACCGCGCGACCCGCAACACCTACGATTCGTCCACGGGCCTTCTGACGAAGGTGGAGCAGGGCACGGTGAACAGCCAGTCGGACACCGACTGGGCGGCGTTCTCGACTCTTCAGGAGGTGCAGACGGGCTACGACGGCAACGCCCGCCCGGCGACGCAGGCCCTGGTGTCCGGCTCAACGACCTACGCATTGACCCAGACCAGCTACGACGCGCTCGGCCGGCCGGAATGCACCGCCCAGCGGATGAACACCGCCGCCTACGGCTCGCTCCCGACCAGCGCCTGCACGCTCGGAACCGCCGGCAGCTTCGGCCCGGACCGTATCGTGAAGACGTTCCGCGATGCGGCGGGGCAGGTGACCAAGACCACCACGGCGCTCGGCGTGACGGGCGTCGAAGCCGACGCCGTCACGACGACCTACACGTCGAACGGCCTCGTCCAGACCGTGACGGATGCCGAGAACAACAAGACGACCTACGTGTACGACGGCCTCGACCGGCTCAGCCAGACTCAGTACCCCAGCGCGACCAAGGGCGCGGGCACCAGCAACAGCTCGGACTACGAGCAGCCGACCTACGAGAACACCGCCGGCGGCACGCGCACATCGGGCACCGTGGTCGCGTTCCGCAACCGCGCGGCGGAGTCGATCGCGTTCACGGTCGATGCGCTCGGGCGGGTGACGGCCAAGGACCTACCCGGATCGGAGCCGGACGTGTCTTACACTTACGATCTGCTCGGCCGCATGACCGGCGCCTCCCAGACCGGCAACAGCCTGTCGTTCACCTACGACGCGCTGGGGCGCAACCTGACGCAGGTCGGGCCGCAGGGCACGGTCACATCGACCTGGGACATCGGCGGCCGGCGTACGCGGATAGCGCATCCGGATGGGTTCTACGTCGACCAGGAATATCTGGTGACGGGGGAGACGACCGTATTGCGCGAGAATGGCGCCACTTCCGGCGCCGGCGTACTCGCCACTTACGCCTATGACGGCCTAGGTCGCCGCTCGTCGCTGACCCGCGGCGACGGCTCGGTGCAAAGCTACAGCTATGACGCCGTGTCGCGCCTGACCCAGCTTGCGGATGACTTGGTGGGCACCGCCTACGACCAGACGCTAGGGTTCGGCTACACGCCCGCCTCGCAGATCGCGAGCAACACCCGCTCGAACGACGCGTACGCCTGGACGGGGCACTACAACGTCAACCGAAGCTACACCGCCAACGGCCGCAACCAGTACACGGCGACGGGCTCGATCACGCCCACCTACGACGCGAAGGGCAACCTGACCTCGGCGGGGAGCACGACCTACGCTTACTCCTCGGAAAACCTGCTGACCTCGGCCAGCGGCGGTATTGGGTTGGCGTATGATCCCGCCATGCGCTTGTACCAGACCTCCGGTGGAAGCGCCGGCACGACGCGTTTCCAGTACGACGGCTCGGCGCTGATCGCGGAGTATAACAGCTCGAACGCCATGCTCCGCCGCTACGTCCACGGCCCCGGCACCGACGAGCCCTTGGTCTGGTACGAAGGCTCCGGCACGACAGACCGCCGGTTCCTGCACACGGACGAGCGCGGCAGCGTCGTCGCGGTGACGAACAGCTCGGGTACGACGCTTAACGTCAACGGCTACGACGAATACGGCATCCCCTCCTCTGCCAATGCCGGCCGGTTCCAGTACACAGGGCAGACGTGGCTGCCGGAGCTCGGCATGTATTATTACAAAGCCCGCATCTACTCGCCCACCCTAGGCCGGTTCCTGCAGCCCGATCCGATCGGCTACGGCGACGGGATGAACATGTACGGCTATGTCGGCGGCGATCCGGTGAATGGCTCTGATCCGACAGGCACAACCGAGTATATGTCTAGCCGGCCCTATTGGATCGACAATGACGATGAGTGGGCTCCTGGAAAAGGTCTCAGCCCAGCCGACACCGCTGGCGGGCACAGCCGTGACGGAATGGGCATGTCGGAGTTGGTCCGCATGGCGGGCGGGCGGGTCGAAAGCTCGGCATATGAGCATCTACAAAGCGCCGTTGAGAGAATAATCGCAGTTCTTGAGGCGGAATCTAAAAAGGGTAAAATGTACTTAGACACAGGTGCAGAAGGACAAACAAGCGAGAAAGCAGTTGCGAAGTACTGGGCAGATCGTTGGGAGGCCGTTATCGCCGCGCTTCCTCCGGGAAAAGAATTACTATCTGCCATAGTTCACAAAGATAACTACTTACTAACGGTGCCCCATATTGTTACATTGCAAACGTTTAGAGGAAACTATGGGGGTTTCGCAAATGTCATCAAGACCTCCGGGTTTTCCGGTAGCAGCATAACAGCTTTCATCCATAATCACTCGAACGGTGAAGGTTTCAGTTCTCAAGATATTGACCTTGCTAGTCGAGGATTTAACTTTTATTATTATGAGAGGGGTTCCGGAGATTTGAGGCTGCTCGAAGCGGCCCGAGCACGCTTTGCATCACAGGGGTCGAATGGTGTAAGTGGATGCCCCGGCGGTGTTTCGAAATGCCTTCCTGGAAGGAGATGATCATGAAGTGGGTGAATCTGTTATTGATTTATCTTATTTCCGGCACAGGAGTGGCTTGTGCTCAGACGATAGTGGTCGACAAAAAAAACAATCTTATAGAGATAAAAGGCGGCATGCGTCGCCTGCCGTTTCAGTTCTCGGTCCCCGCTGGGGACAGGCCTAAAACCTTACTCGATGCTGCGGAGATGATCTACCGCGCTTTGCCGAAGGAGCATCTTGACGTTGTTGCCGCGTATATCGGCTATAAAAGCTCAAGAAAAACCTATTATGCTCGAGTTGATTTCGAAAATGACTTATATGCTCGCGAAATTCTCAATAAGGCTTGGAGTGATTGGGGCTTTCTAAGCGGTAATGATCCTTTTGATGCGTCCATTGGGTGCGTCGGCGAACGCCAGCTTCCCATGTGGATGATGCTACAGGTAGGTTTTTTATACATCAAAGATCAGGCGCGGTCCGGTGATCGACCAAACTATAACCAAGTCGAAGGGTTTAGGCAGGCGGAGCTCGCTTCGCGCCGACTATTTGAAACCTGTGATGGCACTTCACGAACACACTAAGCCATTCTTATGGGCTTAATTCAACGACAATAAGGCCAACGCTTCCTCCGCCCACGGCTGGGCGCGGGGACGCTCACCGCGGCGAGCGCGATGACCTACAATTATTCCGGCAACCTGCTGACGGTGGACGGGCCGCTCTCCGGCACGGCGGACACTACCCGCATCCGCTACGACGCCGGCCGGCGGCTGATCGGCACGGTGTCGCCGGATCCGGACGGGGCAGGGGCCCTCAAGCATCGGGCGACCCGCAACACCTACGACTCCACCACGGGTTTTCTGACAAAAAGCGAGCAGGGAACGGTCAACAGCCAGTCCGACACGGACTGGGCGGCGTTCTCGACTCTTCAGGAGGTGCAGACGGGCTACGACACCAACGCCCGCCCGGCGACCCAGAGCCTGGTGTCCGGCTCCACCGTCTACGCGCTGACCCAGACCAGCTACGACGCGCTCGGCCGGCCCGAGTGCACCGCGCAACGGATGAACACCGCCGCCTACGGCGCGCTCCCGACCAGCGCCTGCACGCTCGGCACCGCCGGAAGCTTCGGCCCGGATCGGATCGTGAAGACGTTCCGCGATGCGGCAGGTCAGGTGACCAAGACGACGACTGCGCTCGGAGTTACCGGGGTGGAGGCGGGCGAGGTCACCAGAACCTATACCTCGAACGGCATGGTCCAGACCGTCACCGACGCCGAGAACAACAAGACGACCTACGTCTATGACGGCCACGACCGGCTGTCGCAGACGCAGTACCCTTCCGCCACGAAAGGCGCGGGCACGAGCAACAGCTCGGATTACGAGCAGCCGACCTACGAGAACACCGCCGGCGGCACGCGCACATCGGGCACCGTGGTCGCGTTCCGCAACCGCGCGGCGGAGTCGATCGCGTTCACGGTCGATGCGCTCGGGCGGGTGACGGCCAAGGACCTACCCGGATCGGAGCCGGACGTGTCTTACACTTACGATCTGCTCGGCCGCATGACCGGCGCCTCCCAGACCGGCAACAGCCTGTCGTTCACCTACGACGCGCTGGGGCGCAACCTGACGCAGGTCGGGCCGCAGGGCACGGTCACATCGACCTGGGACATCGGCGGCCGGCGTACGCGGATAGCGCATCCGGATGGGTTCTACGTCGACCAGGAATATCTGGTGACGGGGGAGACGACCGTATTGCGCGAGAATGGCGCCACTTCCGGCGCCGGCGTACTCGCCACTTACGCCTATGACGGCCTAGGTCGCCGCTCGTCGCTGACCCGCGGCGACGGCTCGGTGCAAAGCTACAGCTATGACGCCGTGTCGCGCCTGACCCAGCTTGCGGATGACTTGGTGGGCACCGCCTACGACCAGACGCTAGGGTTCGGCTACACGCCCGCCTCGCAGATCGCGAGCAACACCCGCTCGAACGACGCGTACGCCTGGACGGGGCACTACAACGTCAACCGAAGCTACACCGCCAACGGCCGCAACCAGTACACGGCGACGGGCTCGATCACGCCCACCTACGACGCGAAGGGCAACCTGACCTCGGCGGGGAGCACGACCTACGCTTACTCCTCGGAAAACCTGCTGACCTCGGCCAGCGGCGGTATTGGGTTGGCGTATGATCCCGCCATGCGCTTGTACCAGACCTCCGGTGGAAGCGCCGGCACGACGCGTTTCCAGTACGACGGCTCGGCGCTGATCGCGGAGTATAACAGCTCGAACGCCATGCTCCGCCGCTACGTCCACGGCCCCGGCACCGACGAGCCCTTGGTCTGGTACGAAGGCTCCGGCACGACAGACCGCCGGTTCCTGCACACGGACGAGCGCGGCAGCGTCGTCGCGGTGACGAACAGCTCGGGTACGACGCTTAACGTCAACGGCTACGACGAATACGGCATACCCGGCTTCGGCAATGTCGGACGGTTCCAATATACCGGCCAGACGTGGCTGCCGGAGCTCGGCATGTATTATTACAAAGCCCGCATCTATTCGCCGACATTTGGACGGTTCCTGCAGCCGGACCCGATCGGCTACGGCGACGGGCTAAACATGTATGGGTATGCTGGCGGGGATCCCGCCAACCTTTCAGATCCTCAAGGTACCAGCGCTTGTCCCGAGGGCTCACACAAGGAGGCCCCAACCGGCAGCCATATCGGGCGTTGCGTCATCACCGAAAGCGACAGCGGTAGCAGTAGCGGTGGTGGTGGCGGCGGAGGCGGAGGCGGAGGCGGAGGCGGAGGAGGAGGTAGTAGTAGCAAGCCTCCTTATGCCGGCGGGCCGATAAACGGTTCATCCAGTTGCTCCGGTTGCATTACCTCCCGCGGAGACTCAGGTTATTCAAGGTCTGTTGCCGCTTACGGAGGCTTATACATCGACCGTGTATGGGTGAATGTAGGATCCTCTGGAGGAATAAGCGCTGGATTCCACCTAGCGCAGGAGCTGTTCCCCTTCCTTCCTGAGTGGTTCGGACGGCTGATGCCCTTCTTCGAAGAGCCGCCTATTGAAGTGACCCCTCCAGATCCCGTGCCCTTTCCCGTCAATCCGGAGAAAGCACCCGGTCCAGGTTGGGTTTGGAGAGGAAGGCCCGGATCCTCCCCTGGTGACAAGGGCGGAAACTGGTACAATCCCAAAACTGGAGAAAGCCTGCGCGACGACATGAATCATCCACCTGGACAGGATCCACACTGGGACTACCGAGCCCCCGACGGGACATGGTACAGGTGGTTTGGTCCTGGAAGAATGGTGGCTAAGAAACCGGGGATAATTGTGTGATCTTTCTCAATACCCTCAACGAGCGGAGCGTCAGCTCACTCAAAACCGCTTTAGAAGCGGAGGCTGGACTTACGCAGCTGCTCGGCGCCACACTGGACTTGGATCATGTTGTCGCCTTGGCGAAAATTCCGGAGTCGAATGTCGACATTGCAGATCCGGAAGCCGCTCGTTCAGGATATGAGGTGTCGCTGGACTCAGCCATAGCATTGATGCAGGCCTCTCTTGGAAGAGCCACTGATTTGGTTATTCACGACTTGTGGGCGCAACCCTCCGATGTTCGTCCTCAATCGCGTGAAGTAGCGGCCGTTATACCCGCTGGTCACGGGATATACTACCGAGTAACCAGTCTCGAAAAAACCACTGATGTAGTACGGGCGCTGGTGAGCTATTGGTACACGGTGTTTCTCGTCAGTCATGATGCTCAAATCGTTGAGTCTCCGTCCTTCCTTAAAAATAGTGTCCCAGCCGCTCTAATTAGCGCCTTCGATGGAGAATCCTATTTTTACTGGAAAAACGTTGAGAGTTTCCGGTGACAGTAATGCAACTGTAACCTTGCCGCCCTAGATGCCAACGGCAACGTCACCGCCTTCACCAACCGCGCCAGCCGGGCGATCGGCTTCACCTACGATGCCTTGAACCGGCTGACCGTTCGCGACCTTCCGGACAGCCTGTTGGATATTCTTCTGGTCCCATTCGATCTGGGACGAGCGGCGGGCACGTTGTAGGAGGCGGTGCTGCGCTTGGAGGCGGTGGGGAATTCTCGATTTCCACCAACGGTAGTGGTGGGTCGATCGCCGGGGGTCCCAGATATGGCCTTGGCGCCTATGCCGGCTATGGCGGCAAGGTGACTGCGACCGCTGCTACCCCTCAGCTTGGATGCACGCCATGATCGGGCCTAAAACATTCACCAATTACTCCTTTCAGATAGGCGTGTGGGGCACGATTATATTCTGCCTGGGAATGATAGCGGTCGGAAGCGCTGACCTGCTGCTGGGACTCAGATGGGGCTTTACGGCCAAGGATGTCCTCATGGCGGCGATGGTCCTAGCTGGAGCGATTATCGTGAAGCTGGTCGGAACGAAAATTACCGGCGCTTTTGGTGACGGGGTGTAGGCAGAACTCTCCGGTGACAGTTAGGTAGCCGTCACCAGCGGCGCACATCTGCATCCGCCAGCCGCCGCCGCAGAATCCCGACGAGGATCCGCTGCCCGACGTCTGCCAGAACACGGCGCGGATCGGCTCGGTTTCGAACAGCTTCGGCTACGAGGTGCGCTTCTCCTATTTGTCGGGGCCGGTCACCTCGGGCTCGG